>Ga0160459_100039_pt1 | contig 230856 bp, 230 predicted proteins | sample HID1973K_E6MG_FD_108208 | JGI IMG/M metagenome (GOLD analysis project Ga0160459, IMG submission 108208) | Enriched mosquito-associated microbial communities from UW Madison campus, WI, USA - HID1973K_E6 MG | ecosystem: Host-associated > Arthropoda: Insects > Digestive system > Unclassified ...
AACCGAGGGCTTTCGATCTTCCCCCTGTGTTCTCCCCTCTCCCTCCGGGAGAGGGGCGGGGGAGAGGGCGGGCGCATCAATGCGTCACGACCCTGTTCAAGGCGCCCCGCGAAACACCCATTCCATCAACGCATCGTGCGCTGCCTGCGCGCCGGAGGCGTTCGGGTGGTTGATGTACGCCACCACCACGTAGCGGCCGCCGTTCGTCGCATCGACATAGCCGGCCAGCGCCCGCACATCGGCCAGCGTGCCGGTCTTCAGGTAGGCGTTGCCCGCCGCGTGGGCGCGCGTGAGCCGGTTGCGCAGCGTGCCGTCCACGCCGAGGATGGGCAGGGAATCGACCAGCGTATAGCCGACGTCGCTGGCCAGCGCCTGCTGGAGCAGGCGGGCCATGTCATAGGCGCTGATGCGCTCCTCGCGCGACAGTCCCGAGCCGTTGTCGAGCACCAGCCCCGGCATGTCCAGCCCCTGGCGTGTCAGCCAGCGGCGGATCACCTGCGCGGAACGCGCCGTGCTGGCCGGGCCGCTGCGGTCCATCTCCGCGCCAATCGTCAGGAACAGCTGGCGCGCCATCACGTTGTTCGAGAACTTGTTGATGTCGCGCACCACGTCGCCGAGCGGCTGGCCGTAGTGGCGCGACAGCAGGAACGCGCCACGCGGCACCGCGCCGCTGCGCAGCCCCGGCGTGTGGGCGAAGCGGCCACCGGCCGCCTGCCATTCGGCCACGAAGCCGCCCCAGATGAAATCGCTGTGCGACAGCGTGGCGAGGTTGACCACGTGCTCGCCGCAGTCGCTCGAATAGGTGCCGTCGAACGAGGCCACCACGGTGCCATCCGGCTGCGGGGTGATGTTGGGCGTGGCGCGCGAGCGCCAGTCGCCGCAGCGGCCGTTGGTCAGCGTCAGGCGGTTCTCCACGCGCAACTGCGCCAGCGCGGGCGTGACCGCCACGTCCACGGTGCGGCCGGCGGCGTCCGGGGTGATCGTGAATGACAGGGTCTTGAAGGCGTACAGCAGCGCGTCCGGATTGACGTTGTAGGCGCGCTGGGACTCGCCGTCGATCGTATAAGTGCCTTCGGAGGCATCGGCGAAGAAGCTGCGGTCGAGTACCACGTCGCCGTCAATGGTGGTGGCGCCCGCGTTGCGCGCCGAGGCCACCAGCTTGGCCATCTCCTCGGGCACCAGCTTGGGATCGCCGCGCCCGCGCAGGTAGACGTTGCCCCGGATGGTGCCGTCGGCAGCGGGTTCGCTATCGGCGTAGAGCGAGGTCAGCCAGCGGTAGTCCGGCCCCAGCAGCTGCAGGCCGGCGAAGGTGGTCACCACCTTCATGGTCGAGGCCGGGTTCATCGGCGTCTCGGCGTTCCAGCTCACGCGGGCCTGCGGCGCGCCGACCTTGACCACGTAGAAGCTGGCGGCGGAGAGCGGCACGTTGGCCCGGCGCAGCGCGGCCGTGACCGATGCCGGCAGCCCGGTGCGGGCGGCGGCCAGATCGACGGTGTCGGCGCTCGCGCGGCGGACCGTGGCGGATTTCGATGCAGTGGCTTTGACGGCCTGCGCCGCCTTGGCGGGTTTGGCCTGGGCTCCGGCGATGCCGGTGGAGAGCAGGGCGACGGCGGCGATGGCGGCCGTCAGCGGGAGACGAAGCAGGGCGGGACGATTTGGCATGGCGAGCATGTTAACGCATGCCCGCCATCGGCTGGATGACGTAAAACAGCCGCTTCACGTGCCAGTTCGCCCGTGAAGTCGGCTTGGCGTCTCAGCGACGCTCGGATCTATCAGGGGCAGTCGGCGGCGCAGTCGCGCGGCGTGGCGTTCGGGATCGGAAAGATCGCATCGTAGGCCCAGTTGTAGATCAGCGCGTAGACCATGTAGAAGCCGGCCACGGCGATGTCCATGATGAAGGCATCGACCAGACTGATGTCGAGATACCACGCCACGGACGGCAGGAAGACCAGCAGCAACCCGCCCTCGAACAGGATGGCGTGGAGCACGCGGATGGCTGGCGTCTTCCGCAGCTGCCCCCTGAAGCGCAGCATCGCCTTGTCGAACATCAGGTTGTAGACGTAGTTCCAGACCGCGGCGATCAGCGACGCCACGGCGCCAATCAGGCCCATCTGGTGCAGGGCGTAGCCGAACACCAAACTGGCCAGCGGCGCGAAGGCCAGCAGGCCGATCAGCTCGAAGCCGACGGTATGGCGGATGCGGTCTCCGGTGGTGCGCATGACAGGAACTCCTTGGGATCGATGGAGGCCATTCTATCGGCAGGACAACTTAGGACAAGTTGGATACCATCGGCAAAACAGATGGATCGCTGCCGGTGGGGCGTCGATTCCGTGTCGATGTGATGAAAGGAGTACCCATGAGCCTGTCCCTGGACCAGCTGCAAGCCTTTGAAGCCGCCGCGGAGAGTGGATCGTTCTCGGGCGCGGCGCGCAAGCTCGGCAAGGCACAGTCGGTAATCAGCGCCGCGGTGGCTAACCTGGAGATCGACCTCGGCAACGCGCTGTTCGACCGCACCGCGCGCTACCCGGTGCTGACGCCGGCTGGCGAGCGCCTGCTGGTGGAGGCGCGCGTGATCCTGGAGCGCTGCGAGCATTTCCGGGGCGTGGCGATGAGCCTGGGCGAGGGCGTGGAGTCGCGCCTGACGCTGGCCGTGGACGAGCTGTACCCCGAGGAAGTGCTTGGCGTGCTGCTGGACGAGTTCTCGCAACGCTTTCCCGCCGTGGAGCTGGAGCTGCTGTTCCCGCTGATGGAGGACGTCAGCCGGCTGGTGATGAGCCAGTGCGCGGACCTCGGCATCATGTGGCGGCAGGAAGTGCTGCCGCCCGAACTGGCCTTCCACGCGCTGGGCTGGGTGCCGATGCCGGTGATCTGCGCGCCCGACCATCCGCTGGCCGCCCATGCGCAGGTCGATTTCGAGGAATTGAAGCGCCACCGCCAACTGATGGTGGCCACGCGCAGCGACAGCGAGGAGAAGAAGCGGCTGCGCGTGGCGGCCGAGGTCTGGTGGGTGGAGAGCCAGTGGGTGATCGTCGAACTGGTCAAGCGGCGGCTGGGCTGGGCCTTCGTGCCGTGGCACATCGCCGCCAGTTCGCCGGCGGCGGCCACGCTGGTATCGCCCCGGCTGGCCTTCCAGGACCAGGACTGGCCGGTGGCGATGGAGCTGGTCTGGCACAAGCAGCGCCCGCTCGGCAAGGCCGCCACCTGGCTGCGCGAGCGCGTGCGGCAGCAGCCCTTGCCGCTCGCGCCGGCGCGGTACCAGCAGCGTTGATTACTGGGGCGCGGGTTGCGGGGTCGGTTGCGCGGCAGGCTGCGGCGCCTGCGCCGTGTCCGTCCCCTCCGCGTGCCAGCCGCCGCCCAACGCGGCGATCAGCGTGACGGCCGCCGTGTACTGGCGGCCCGTGATCGACAGCGCCGTGCGCTCGGCCGTGTAGGCGGCGGTTTGCGCGGTCAGCACATCGAGCAGCCCGGCCGTGCCGGCCTTGTAGCGATTGTTGACCAGCGCCAGCGCCTCGCGCGCGGAACGCAGCGCGTCGTTCTGCACGGTGGCTTCCTGCCCCAGCAGCCGCGCGGCGGCGAGGTTGTCTTCCACCTCCTGGAACGCGCCCAGCACGGTCTGGCGATAGTTGGCCACGGTCTGGTCATACGCCGCCACGGCCTGCGCCTTGGCCGCGCCGCGCAGGCCACCATCGAACACCGTGCCGGCCAGCCCGGCGCCGACGGACCACACGCGGTCCGGCAAGGACAGCCAGCGCGCCAGCGTGCCCGCCGTCAGCCCGCCCGTGGCCGACAGCGACAGGGTGGGGTAGTACGCCGCCTGCGCCACGCCGATATCGGCATTGGCCGAGGCCATGCGCCGCTCCGCCGCCGCGATGTCAGGCCGGCGCTCCAGCAGCGTCGATGGCACAGCCACCGGCACGTTGGGAATGGCGTCGTCCACCTCGACCACGGCCATGGTCAGGTCTGCCGGCGGCTTGCCGACCAGCACCGCGATGGCGTGTTCCAGTTGCGCGCGCGTGATCTGGATGTCGATCTGCTGCGCCTGCGCACTCTTCAACTGGGTTTCCGACTGCAACACGTCCGAACGCTGCGCCGTGCCGGCCTGGTACTGGTTGCGCACCAGCAGCAGCGACTTCTCGTAGTCGGCCACGGTGCGGTCGAGCAGCGCGCGCTGTGAATCGGCAATGCGCAGCAGGAAGTAGCTCTGCGCCAGCGTGGCCTGCGTGGAGAGCAGCGTGGCGGCCAGATCGGCCTGGCTGGCCTGCGCGCCGGCCTGGGCGCTCTCCACCTGACGGCGGATGCGGCCCCAGACGTCGATCTCCCAACTGGCGGATAGCGTGGCGTTCTGGCCGTTGGTGATGCGGCCGCCGGTGCTGCTGGCGCCGCGCGAGAGGCCGGCGGACGCACCGATCACCGGGAAGAAGCCCGCGCGCGCGGCCTGCAGCGAGGCGGTGGCCTGCCGGTACTGCGCCTCGGCCGCCTTGATGTTCTGGTTCGAGATCTGCACCTGCGCCATCAGGTCGTCGAGCGCCGGGTCGCCGAACACGCGCCACCAGTCGGTGCGCGCCGTGGCGTCCTGCGGCTCGGCGGTCTTCCAGTCGCCGGTCCAGCCCGGCATGGCCTCGCTGGCCTCCTTGAATGCCTTGGGGACGGGCGCATCGGGGCGCTGGTAGTCGGGGCCGACGGCGCAGCCGGCCAGGACCATGCAGGCCAGGGCGATGGCGGAGGCGCCGGGCAGCGAAAGGGGGCGGTTCATCTTCATCATGGAGGTCAGGATTCCAGCCGCGGCGCGGCGTCCGGGCGTTGGCCGTGGCGCTGGCGGCGGGCGCGCCATGCCTGCACGCGCAGGCGCCAGCGGTCGAGCGTGAGGTAGACCACGGGCGTGGTGTAGAGCGTCAGCAACTGGCTCACCACAAGGCCGCCGACAATCGAGATGCCGAGCGGCGCGCGCAGCTCGGCGCCGTCACCCCGGCCGATGGCCAGCGGCACCGCGCCCAGCAGCGCGGCCATGGTCGTCATCAGGATCGGCCGGAAGCGCAGCAGACAGGCGCGATAGATCGCCTCGCGCGGGCTCATGCCCTCATTGCGCTCGGCGTCGATGGCGAAGTCGATCATCATGATCGCGTTCTTCTTGACGATGCCGATCAGCAGGATCACGCCGATCAGCGCGATGATGCTGAATTCGGTCTTGAACAGCAGCAGCGCCAGCAGCGCGCCCACCCCGGCCGAGGGCAGCGTGGACAGGATGGTCAGCGGGTGCACGTAGCTCTCGTACAGGATGCCGAGCACGATGTAGATGGTGATCAGCGCGGCCAGGATCAGGTAGGGCTGGCTCTTGAGCGAGTCCTGGAACGCCTTGGCGCCGCCCTGGAAGTTGGCCTGGAGCGTCTCCGGGGCGCCGATCTTGGCCAACGCCTGGCGGATGGCGTCGGTGGCCTCCGACAGCGAGAACCCTTCGGCCAGGTTGAACGAGATCGTGGAGGCGGCGAACTGGCCCTGGTGGTTCACGCCGAGCGGCGTGCTGGTCGGCGTGACGCGCGCGAAGGCCGAGAGCGGCACCCGCCGGCCGTTACCGGTGACCACGTAGATGTCCTGCAGCGCATGCGGCCCCTGCAGGTACTCCGGGCTCAGCTCCATCACCACGCGGTACTGGTTCAGCGGGTGGTAGATCGTGGAGACCAGCCGCTGGCCGAAGGCGTCGTTGAGCACCGCATCCACCTGCTGGGCGGTGACGCCGAGCTTGGAGGCGGTGTCCCGGTCGATGATCACCGAGGTCTGCAGGCCCTTGTCATTGGTATCGGTATCCACATCCTCGATCCCCTTGATGTTCGAGATCGCCGCGCGCACCTTGGGCTCCCAGGTGCGCAGCGTCTCCAGGTCGTCGGACTGGAGCGTGAACTGGTACTGCGAACTGCTCTGGCGCCCACCCACGCGGATGTCCTGCACCGATTGCAGGTAGAGGTTGGCGCCGGGCTCCCTGGCCAGCTTCAGGCGCAGCCGGGCGATGATGGCGTCGGCGGACTCCTTGCGCTCGTTCAGCGGCTTCAGCGTCACGAACATCTGCCCCGTGTTGCGTTGCGAGCCGCCGGTGAAGCCGGTGACGTTGACCACGGCCGGATCGGACTGGACGATCTTGATGAAGTTGTCGAGCTTGCCGCGCATGGCCTGGAACGAGGTGGCCTGGTCCGCGCGGATGAAGCCGATCAGCCGGCCGGTGTCCTGCTGCGGGAAGAAGCCCTTCGGCACGACCACGTAGAGCCAGACGTTCAGCGCCATGGTGGCCAGCAGGATCACCCAGACCAGCTTGCCGTGCCGCAGCGCGAAGTCCAGCGAACGCGCGTAGCGGTCGTGCATCCAGTTGAACACGCGCTCGCTGGCCTGGTAGAAGCGGCCCTGGCTGGCCTTGTGCTCGTCCACGGGGCGCAGCAGCCGCGCACACATCATCGGCGTGGTGGTCAGCGACACGACCAGCGAGACCAGGATGGCCACCGACAGCGTGATGGCGAACTCCTGGAACAGCCGGCCCACGATGCCGCCCATCATCAGCAGCGGGATGAACACGGCGATCAGCGACAGGCTCATCGACAACACCGTGAAGCCCACCTCGCGCGCCCCGCGCAGGGCGGCCGCGCGCGGCTTCATGCCATTCTCGATATGGCGCGAGATGTTCTCCAGCACCACGATGGCGTCATCGACCACGAAGCCGGTGGCAATCGTCAGCGCCATCAGCGACAGGTTGTTGAGCGAGAACCCGCACAGGTACATCACCGCGAACGTGCCGACCAGCGACACCGGCACGGCCACGCTCGGGATCAGCGTGGCGCGCACGTTGCGCAGGAACAGGAACACCACCATGATCACCAGCGCCACCGAGATCATCAGCGTGTGCTCCACCTCGCGCAGGGAGGCGCGGATGGTGGGCGTGCGGTCCATCATCACGTCCATCGAGATGCTGGCCGGGATCATCTTGCGCAGCTGCGGCAGCATCTCGTTGACGCGGTCCACGGTCTCGATGATGTTGGCGCCGGGCGAGCGGTTCAGCACCAGCAGCACCGACGGCTTGCCGTTGGCCGAGCCGGCATTGCGGATGTCCTGCACCGAATCCACCACGCTGGCCACGTCCTGGAGCCGGATCGGCACCGCGAAGGCGTTGGGGCCGGCGGCGGCGCTGTTGCCGCCCGTGGCGCCCGAGCTGACGGTGGTGGTGCCGCTGCTGGTGGTGATGGTGGTAGTGGTGATCCCGTTGACGGTCTTGGTGCTCACCCCGCCGCCGGCCGTGGCGTTGGCCGTGCTGGCAATCAGCGCGCCGGCCGAGGCGGACGAATACGTGCCCGGCGTGGCGTAGCGCACGATCAGCGGCATGTAGTCCTTGGCCGTCATCGCCTGGTCGTTGGCGTAGACCTGCCAGTTGTTGACGTTGTTCTCGAGCACGCCGAGCGGGCGGTTGGCGTTGGTGGCCGAGATCGTGTTGCGCACGTCTTCCAGCGAGATGCCGTACTTGTTCAGCGCCGTGGGGTTCAGCTCCACCCGCACCGCCGGCAGCGAGGCGCCGCCAATCGTCACCTGGCCCACGCCCTCCACCTGCGACAGTTTCTGGGAGAGGATGGTCGAGGCGGCGTCGTAGAGCTGGCCGCGCGTCATGGTGGGCGAGGTCAGCCCGATGATCATGATCGGCGCGTCGGCCGGGTTGACCTTGCGATAGGTCGGATTGTTCGGCAGGCTGGTCGGCAGCGTCCCGCGTGAGGCGTTGATGGCCGCCTGCACGTCCCGCGCGGCGCCGTCGATGTCACGCGAGAGGTCGAACTGCAGCGTCACCCGCGTGGAGCCCAGCGAGCTGCTGGAGGTGATCTCGGTCACCCCAGCGATGGTGCCCAGCGCGCGCTCCAGTGGCGTGGCCACGGTGGCCGCCATGGTCTCGGGGCTGGCGCCGGGCAGCGACGCCGAGACCGAGATGGTCGGGAAGTCCACCTGCGGCAGCGGCGAGACCGGCAGCAGCCGGAACGCCGCGAGGCCCGCCAGCAGGATGCCGATGGTCAGCAGCGCGGTGGCAACCGGGCGTTGGATGAAGGCGGCCGACAGGTTCATCAGGCGTGCGGCTCCTGCGGGTTCGCGTTCGGATTCGGGTTCTGGCGGGGACGATGGGCGTCCTCGTTGTCGCCACCGTCGCCACCGTCGTCGGGATCGCCGAAGTGGCGTTTGCGCCACCCCTTGAGCCGCATCGCCACGCTGTCGAATGCCAGGTAGATCACCGGCGTGGTGAACAGCGTCAGCACCTGGCTGACCAGCAGGCCGCCGACCATCGTCACGCCCAGCGGCCGGCGCAGCTCGGAGCCGATGCCCGTGCCCAGCATCATCGGCAGGGCGGCCAGCAGGGCGGCCATGGTCGTCATCAGGATCGGGCGGAAGCGCAGCAGGCAGGCCTGGAAGATGGCGTCGCGCGGCGCCATGCCGCCCTCACGCTCGGCCTCGAGCGCGAAGTCGATCATCATGATGGCGTTCTTCTTGACGATGCCGATCAGCAGGATGATGCCGATGATCGCGATGATGCCGATGTCCTGCCCCGAGACCAGCAGCGCCAGCAGCGCCCCCACGCCGGCCGAGGGCAGCGTGGACAGGATGGTCACCGGGTGGATCGTGCTCTCGTAGAGCACGCCCAGCACGATGTACATCGTGATCACGGCGGCCAGGATCAGCCACAGCGTGTTGGAGAGCGAGGCGCGGAAGGCCAGCGCGGCGCCCTGGAACTCGGTGACCATCGAGATCGGCAGGTTCAGCTCCTTCTCGATCTGCGTGATCTTGTCCACGGCGGCGCCCAGGGACTCGCCCGGGGCCAGGTTGAACGAGACCGTCGCGGCCGGGAACTGGCCCTGATGGTTGATCACCAACTGGCCGGTGCGCTCGCTGATGCGGGCGATGGCGCCCAGCGGCACCTGCCCGCCCGACGACGACGGCAGGCGCAGCTCGGCCAGCGACTGCGGGCTGGTGCGGAACTGCGGCATGGTCTCCAGCACCACGCGGTACTGGCTGGACTGCGTGAAGATGGTCGACACCAGCCGCTGGCCGAAGGCGCTGTAGAGTGCGCTGTCGATCACGGCCGTGGTGATGCCGAACCGCGCGGCGGCGTCCCGGTCGATGTCCACATAGGCGCGCAGGCCGTTGTTCTGCTGGTCGCTCGCCACGTCGCGCAGCTCAGGTTCCTGGCGCAGGCGCTCCACCAGCTTGGGCACCCATTCGGCCAGCGTGGCCGGGTCCGGGTCTTCCACGGTGAACTGGTACTGCGTGCGCGAGACGCGGTCCTCGATGGTCAGGTCCTGCACCGGCTGGGTGTAGAGCGAGACGCCGCCAAGCTGCTGCACGGCGTCCTGGAGCCGCTGCGTGACCACCGCCATGCTGTCCCGGTCGGCCTTGGGCTTGAGGTTGATCAGCATGCGCCCGGCGTTGAGCGTGGTGTTGGTGCCATCCACGCCGATGAACGACGAGACGCTGGCCACCGCCGGGTCCTGCAGGATCACCTTCTGCACGGCCTCCTGCTTGCGGCCCATCGCCGCGAACGAGGTGGTCTGCGAGGCCTCGGTGATGGCCTGGATCACGCCGGTGTCCTGCACCGGGAAGAAGCCCTTCGGCACCAGCATATAGAGCAGGCCGGTCAGCACCAGCGTGCCCACGGCCACCACCAGCGTGGCGGTCTGGCGGTCCAGCACCCACTCCAGCGCCTGGCCGTAGCGGTGGATCACGTTGTCGAAGAAGCGGCCCGTGGCACGATGGAAGCGCGGCAGTTCCTCCTCGGGCACGTGGCGCAGCAGGCGCGCGCACATCATCGGCGTCAGCGTCAGCGACACCACGGCCGAGATCAGGATCGACACCGCCAGCGTGATGGCGAACTCGCGGAACAGCCGGCCGACCACATCGCCCATGAACAGCAGCGGGATCAGCACGGCCACCAGCGAGAAGGTCAGCGAGATGATGGTGAAGCCGATCTGCTTGGAGCCCTTGAGCGCCGCAGCCATCGGGGAATCGCCTTCCTCGATGTAGCGCATGATGTTCTCGATCATCACGATGGCGTCATCCACCACGAAGCCGGTGGCGATGGTCAGCGCCATCAGCGTCAGGTTGTTGATCGAGAAGCCGGCCATGTACATCACGCCGAAGGTGCCGACCAGCGAGAGCGGCACCGCCACGCCCGGGATGATGGTGGCCGGGATGTTGCGCAGGAAGACGAAGATCACCATCACCACCAGCGCGATGGCCAGCAGCAGCTCGAACTGCACATCCTTGACCGAGGCGCGGATGGTGGTGGTGCGGTCGGTCAGCAACTGCACGTGCACCGAGGCCGGCAGCGCCGCCTGCAGCTGCGGCAGCAGCGTCTTGATGCGGTCCACCACCTCGATCACGTTGGCGCCGGGCTGGCGCTGGATGTTCAGCACGATGGCCGGCTTGCTGTTGGCCCAGGCGGCCAGCCGGCTGTTCTCGGGGCCGTCGACGATGTCGGCCACGTCGGTGATGCGGATCGGCGCGCCGTTCTGGTAGCCGATGATGATCTGGCGGTATTCGTCGGCGGAGCGGAGCTGGTCGTTGGCGTCGATGGTGGAGGCGCGCGCGGGGCCGTCGAAGCTGCCCTTGGCGCCGTTCACGTTGGCGCTGCCGATGGCGGTGCGCAGGTCGTCGATCGACATGCCCAGCGCGGCCAGCGCGGTGGGATTGGCCTGGATGCGCACGGCGGGGCGCTGCCCGCCGCTGATGGTGACCAGCCCCACGCCCTGGATCTGCGAGATCTTGGCGCCCACGCGGGTGTCCACCATGTCCTGCAGCTTGGGCAGGGGCAGGGTGTCCGAGGTCATTGCCAGCGTCATGATCGGCGCATCGGCCGGATTGACCTTGCTGTAGACCGGCGGCATGGGCAGGTCCGAGGGCAGCAGGTTGCCGCCCGCATTGATGGCGGCCTGCACCTGCTGCTCGGCCACGTCCAGCGACAGCGACAGCTCGAACTGCAGCGTGATGACCGACGCGCCGCCAGAGGACGACGACGACATCTGCTTGAGCCCCGGCATCTGGCCGAACTGGCGCTCCAGCGGCGCCGTGACCGAGGAGGTCATGACGTCCGGGCTGGCGCCCGGGTAGAGCGTGGTGACCTGGATGGTCGGGTAATCCACCTCCGGCAGCGCGGACAGCGGCAGCAGCCGGTACGCCACCAGCCCGGACAGCAGGATGGCCAGCATCAGCAGTGCCGTGGCCACCGGCCGTTCGATAAAGATGCGTGAGGGATTCATGCCGTCTCGGGTGCGTCGCCGTGCTTACTGCTGCGGCCGTTGGCCGACGGTGCCGGTGGGGTTGGCCGGCGTGTTCGTGGTCGGGTTCGGATTGGTGTCGGCGTCCCGGGGGCGCCGGCGCTCGGCTGCGGCGCCGGAGGCGCCCATCGCCCCAACCGCTCCGGAGGCATCGCTGGCCCCGGCGTGCGGGCCGCTGGCCCCGCCATGGCGCCGGCCACGCCCGCGCGGCGAACTGGCCGGCGTGGTGGCGGCGGCACGCGCGGCCGGGTCCACGGCTTCCACGATCATGCCCTCCTTGAGGCGGTCGGCGCCGTCCACGACCACGCGCTGGCCCGGCTCCAATCCTTTCATGACGGCGGTCTGGGCGCCATCGGTCGGCCCCAGCGTGACCACCTGCACCTTCACCTGGTTGTCATCGCCCACCACGTAGACGAAGGTGCCCTGCTGGCCGCGCTGGATGGCGGCCACCGGGATCACGGTGGCGTCCACCAGCGTGTCCACGCGCGTGCGCACGTTCACGAACTGGTTCGGGAACAGCATGCCGTCCGTGTTCGGGAAGATGGCCTTGAGCTTGACCGTGCCCGTGGTGGTGTCGATCTGGTTGTCGGTGGTCAGCAGCGTGCCTTCGCCAAGCTGGTTGCGCACCTGGCGGTCCCACGCCTGCACCGGCAGCTTCTCGCCGGCGTTGAGCTTCTTCAGCACGGCCGGCAGGTTGTCTTCGGGAATGGTGTAGAGCACGGCAATCGGCTGGATCTGGGTGATCAGCGCGATGCCGTTGGTGTCGCCGGTGCCGACGATGTTGCCCGGGTCCACCTGCCGCAGGCCGATGCGGCCCGAGTTGGGCGCCACGATCCTGGTATAGCCGAGCTGGATGCGGGCGTTATCCACATTGCCCTGGTCGGTCTTCACGGTGCCCTCGTACTGGCGCACCAGCGCGTCCTGGGTATCCACCTGCTGCTTGGAGATGGAGTCCTGCGCCAGCAGCGTCTTGTAGCGCTGCTGGTCCAGCCGGGCGTTCTGGAGCAGCGCCTGGTCCCGCGCGAGCTGGCCCACGGCCTGGTCGAGCGTGGCCTGGAACGGGCGCGGGTCGATCTCCGCCAGCACGTCGCCGGCCTTGACCATCTGGCCTTCCTTGAACAGCACCTTCAGCAGCGGGCCCGAGACCTGGGCGCGCACGGTGACATTGGTCACCGGCGTCACGTTGCCCAGACCGTTGAGCACCACGTCCATGTCACGCCGGGCCACCGTGTTGACCACCACGGGCGAACGCGGTTGCGCGCCCGGGCCGCCCGGGCCCCCTGGGCCGCTGGCACCCATGCGGCGACCCGCGCCGGGGCCGCTGGCGCCGCCGGTGGCCGCGCCGGCCTCCTGCGCGGCCTGCCGGTGGCTGTGCCAGTACCAGCCGACGCCGGCCAGCACGACGATGACGGCCACGGCGATCCAGGTGCGGCGGCGGGCCGGGCCGGGGCGGCGCGGCGGGGAGGGCGGAAGAGATTGACCTTGTTCGGGGCTGGACATAGACCGGGAATCCTGGGGACGGCACGACGAAGGGCGTACCAACGGGCTTGCTCGGCATATCGGGGCAAATGACCCCATATGGCGGCGAAGTTGCAGCAGTATGCCGCAGGCGGGCACGGCTGCGGTGCCATGGCCTGAAGGATAATGTGCCGCCGCCATCCCACCTGTTTCGTGGCGTCCCGCTTTTGTTACATCGGATTACGATGGCGCCGGGTGTAACCTCCGGAAACAAAACGGTCGGGGTAAATCGCCATCTGGCGCTGCCGGCCTGACTATCATGTGGCTATGCGAACGAACCAGCCTACCCAGATCCTCGTCGTCGACGACGATCCCGAACTGCGCGACCTCCTGCGCGAGTACCTGACCAGCCAGGGCTTTGCCGTCTCGGTCCTGCACGATGGCGATGGCCTCCAGGCCCGCCTCGAGCGCGAGCGGCCGGCGCTGATCGTGCTCGACCTGATGATGCCGAAGGTGGACGGCCTGACCGCGCTGCGCAACCTGCGCGCCAAGAACGACGACATCCCGGTGATCCTGCTCACGGCGCGCAGCGACGAGATCGACCGCATCGTCGGGCTGGAGATCGGCGCCGACGACTACCTCGGCAAGCCGTTCTCGCCGCGCGAGCTGCTGGCGCGCATCAACGCGGTGCTGCGGCGCAAGCTGGCGCGCCCGGCCGCCGCGCCCGAGGACCGCGAATCGGTGGCGTTCGGCCCGTTCCGCGTCAATTTCCGGCTGCGCACGCTGTTGCGCAACGACCAGTCGGTGCAGATCAGCGATACCGAGTTCGCGCTGCTCAAGCTGCTGCTGTCCCACCCGCTGGAAGTGCTCTCGCGCGAACGCATCGTCGAGCTGATGTACGGCAGTGCCAGCGGCATCAGCGACCGCGGCATCGACGTGCAGATCTGGCGCCTGCGCCGCCTGCTCGACGAGGACGCGCAGCGTCCGCGCTATATCCAGACCGTACGGGGCCGGGGCTACACCTTCGTGCCTGACGAAGCCGAGGACAGCATTCCGCAATGAAGCTGAGGATCGACACCCTGTTCGGCCGCATGGCGCTGCTGATTGCGGCCGTGCTGTTCATCAGCCATTTCTCGTGGCTGGCCATCCTGCGCATGGACCGCCGGCAGCAGCAGATCGACTATTCGGTGGAGCAGATGATGTTCCAGCTGAAGAGTATCGAGCGCGCGCTGGACGCGAAGCCGCCGGTGGCGCTGCCGAGCCTGGTCGAGGTGGCCGACACCGCCGAGGCCGACGAGCATTCGGCCGATCCGGCGCCCGGCCGGCCGCGCCGGCTGGTGGAGCAGTTCGTGCGCCAGCTGCCCGCCGGCACGCAGATCCGCCTGGAGGACGAGACCACGCCGCGCCTCTGGATCAAGCTGCCCACGCGCGCGCAGTGGATCGCCATGCCGATTCTGTTCGTGCACAATCCGCCGCCCGACAACCGCATGGTGCCCGGCGTGGTGCTGGTGGTGGGGGTGGCGATCATCTTCGCGCTGCTGATTGCGTGGCAGATCCAGCGCCCGGTGCGCGACATGGCCGAGGCCGCCGAGCAGCTTTCCCGCCAGCATGCGGTCAAGCCGCTGCGCGAGCGCGGGCCGCATGAGCTGCGCCAGTTGATCGTGCGTTTCAATCGGATGGTGGCGGACCTCGCGCGCATCGACCAGGAGCGCAATACGATGCTGGCCGGCATCGCCCACGACCTGAAGACGCCGCTGGCGCGGCTGCGGCTGCGTGCCGAGATGCTGTCCGACCCCAAGGCGGCGGCCGGCGTCACCCGCGACGTGGACTCCATGGCGGCGATCGTCGAACAGTTCCTGAGCTTCGCCCAGAGCAGCGAGCCGACCGCCCGCCCGGTGCCGGTGGACAAGCGCATCGGCGAACTGGCGCTGTCGCTGCAGGAGCAGGACCGCACCGTGGTGCTGGAACTGGCCGCTGGCGAGGGCTTCCGGATGATCGCCACCCAGCTCGATCGCATCATCGGCAATCTTGTCGACAACGCCTATGCCTATGGCGCGCCGCCCGTCTGCGTGGCGACGGCACGGGGGCCGGACGGCTGGCGGCTGACGGTGGAAGATCAGGGACCCGGGATTCCGGAAGAGGCGATGGAGCGCGTGACGCTGCCATTCGTGCGGCTGGACCCGGCGCGTGGCGGCAATGCCCACTCGGGACTCGGCCTGGCCATCGTGGACCGCCTGGTGCGGCAGGGCGGCGGGCGGCTGATGCTGCTCAACCGGCCCGACGGCGGCCTGCGGGTGGAGATGGTGTTCCCGTTCGCGGCGCTGGCGCAGGCCGCGTAACGGTCAGTAACGGACAGTAGCGGTCAGGCTGGCGAGGTGCCCTCAGCCAGCCTTCTTCTTCTCGCCGATCCGGCTTTCCTTGCCGGCCAGCAGCTTGGCGATGTTCTGGCGGTGGCGCACCACCAGCAGCACGCCGATCACGAAGACCGCGCCGGTGATGATATCCACGCCGAACATCAGCACATAGAAGAACGGCGCGAAGATGGCCGCCACCAGCGCGGCCAGCGACGAATAGCGGAAGAAGAACGCGATGATCAGCCAGGTGGCCAGCGTGCCGGCGCCCAGCAGCGGATGGATCGCGAACAGGATGCCGGCGGCCGTGGCCACGCCCTTGCCACCCGCGAAGCGGTGGAACACCGGGAACAGGTGGCCCAGGAACACGCCCAGCGCCGCGAGCGCCACGCCCGAGTCCTCCAGCCCGTAGCCCGGGCCGAAGTGCCGGGCCAGCCAGACCGCGAACCAGCCCTTCAGGCCGTCCCCAATCAGCGTCAGGATGGCCGCCTTCTTGTTGCCCGTGCGCAGCACGTTGGTGGCGCCGGGGTTGCCCGAGCCATAGCTGTGCGGGTCCGGCAGGCCCATGAGCTTGCTGACCACGACGGCAAAGGACACCGACCCGATCAGGTAGGCGACGACGGCGAATAGCAGGTTGACCATTGCAGGGGAATCTTTTTGGGGGTTTCAGGCTGGCGCGATTGTAGCGCGCCCGTCCGTGTCAGTCAGGCTCGGGTCAGCCCCGATTCAATCCGATTTCAGTCCGGCAGGGCGCACTCGACCGGCTTGGCCTCCAGCAGCCGCGTCAGCACCTCCGGCGCGATGCTGACCAGATAGCCGCGCCGCCCGCCGTTGATATAGATCCGCTCCAGCGCCAGCACGCCGGCCTCCACATAGACCGGCATCCGCTTCTTCGTGCCGAACGGCGACGTGCCGCCGACCATGAAGCCACTGTGGCGCTGCGCCACCTCGGGCTTGCACGGCTGCACGCTCTTGCAGCCAATCTGCCGCGCCAGGTTCTTGGTCGAGACCGAGCAATCGCCATGCATCAGCACGATCAGCGGCTGCGCGCGCTCGTCCTCCATGACCAGGGTCTTGACCACGTCGTGCTCGGGCACGCCCAGCTGGCGGGCAGACTCGCCGGTGCCGCCGTGGTCGACATATTCATAGGGATGCTCGCCGAAATCCACGCCATGCCGGCGCAGCATCTGCGTGGCGGGGGTCTCGGAGATGTGTTTCGCTTTGCTCATGAGGCGCGGCGCGGCAGGGGGTTAGCCGCGCGGATGGTGGTGGAGATGCAGCTCGCGCAGGCGCTCGCGCGCCACGTGCGTGTAGATCTGCGTGGTGGAGATATCGGCATGGCCCAGCAGCAGCTGCACCACGCGCAGGTCGGCGCCATGGTTCAGCAGGTGCGTGGCGAACGCGTGCCGCAGCGTATGTGGCGAAAGCGGCGCATGGATGCCGCCTTCGCGCGCGTGCTTCTTGATCAGGTGCCAGAAGGTCTGGCGCGTCATCCCCTCACCGCGCTGCGTGACGAACAGCGCGTCGCAGGGGCGCCCGGCCAGCAGCGCGGGGCGCGACTCGGCCAGGTAGCGGCGCAGCCAGTCGCCGGCCTGCGCGCCGAACGGCACCAGCCGCTCCTTGTTGCCCTTGCCGCCCACGATGCGCGCCACGCCCTCGTTCAGGCCGATTTCCACGGTCTTCATGTTGGTCAGCTCGGACACGCGCAGCCCGCTCGCGTACATCAGCTCGAGCATGGTGCGGTCGCGCAGCCCCAGCGGGGTGTCGGTATCGGGGGTTTCGAGCAGGGCCTCGACCTGGGCTTCGGAGAGCGTCTTCGGAAAGCGCGGCGGCTGCTTGGCGGGCCGCAGCAGCAGGCACGGATCGGCCTGGATCATGTGCTCGCGCAGCGCCCACTGGTAGAAGCGGCGGAACACGGTGAGCCGCCGGTTGGCCGACGAGGCCCGTGTCTCCAGATGGCGCGCGGCGAAGTAGGCGGACAGCAGGGTGTCGTCCACGCCCAGCAGCTTGCCGTGGGCGGCGCCGTGGAGCCAGCGTGCCAGCAGGGCGAGGTCGCGGCGATAGGCGTCGATGGTGTTGCGCGACAGGCCGTCTTCCAGCCACAGCGCGTCGCAGAAGCGATCGACCAGCGCGAGATCGGCGCTGGGATCGGTGCCGGCCGGGGCCTCGGCGTGCACAACCTCGCTCATAGCAGCATCGCGCCCTCGTGGCGCAGCAGCCAGCGCTTCACGCCGAGATGGAAGCCTTCCTCGCCATGATGGGCGAAGCCCCCCAGCCCGTTGGCGGCCACCACGCGATGGCAGGGAATGACCACCGGGAACCAGTTCTGCCCGCACGCCTGCCCCACGGCACGCGGCATGCTTTGCAGGCGCTTGGCGATGGTGCCGTAGGTGGTCAGGCCGCCACGCGGCACGGCCGAGATGGCGTCCCAGACCTTGCGCTGGAACGCGGTGCCGCGATGGGCCAGCGGCAGGTCGAACACGGTGTCGGGGTCGGCGTAGTAGGCGTCCAGCTGCGTGGCCACGCGGCGCGCGAGGGCGCTGGCCGGGGCAATCAGCTCGAAGCTGTCGGGCAGGTAGACGATTTCGTGGACGTGCTCGCCATCGGCACGCACGCCGATCTTGCCGAAAGGCGCGGGCAGGACGGCATCGAAGCGGTGGGACATGGCTGGCGGACGGCTGGGGTGATGACCCCGGATTTTATGCCGATTCGCGCCGGTGCTGCGGTTTGCGCCTCTCTCCCTCTGGGAGAGAGGCCGGGAGAGAGGGCAGGCGCTGGCCGGAGCCTGCATGCTGGAACACACCGAAGGCTCCGCTTGATGTGGTCGCATGCTGGACCACCCCTCTCCCCGACCCTCTCCCACTGAGGGGAGAGGGAGCAAAACTCGTGGTCCTGAAGGGCCACTTGGGCGTACTTACTGCTCCAGCTTGATGTTCTGCACCTTCACAAGCGTCTTCATCTTGTCGAATTCCTTCTTGATCTCGGCGGCGTGCTGGGCCGGGGTGTTGCCCGACGGCTCGGCGCCAGCCGTGCGCAGGCGCTGGACGAAGTCCTTGTCCTGCAGCGCCTTGACGGCCGCCGCGTTCAGCTTGGCGATCACGTCGTCCGGCGTGCCGGCGGGGGCCACCAGGCCGTACCAGGCCGGGTCATTCGGCTCCTTCAGGCCCATTTCGCCGAAGGTCGGCACGTTGGGCAGGCCGTCCACGCGCTTGTCCCACGCCACCACCAGCGCGCGCAGCTTGCCGGCCTTGATGTAGGGCATCGACGACGGCAGGTTGTCCACCATGATCGGTACCTGGCCGGCCAGCACGTCGTTCAGCGCCGGGCCTGCGCCACGGTACGGAATGTGCACCATGAACGTCTTGGTCGAGACCTTGAACTGCTCGCCCAGCATGTGGCCGAAGCCGCAGGTGCCCGACGACGCATACGAGTACTTGCCCGGATTGGCCTTCAGCACGGCCAGGAACTCCTTGTAGTCCTTGGCCGGGAAGTTCGGGTTCACGGCGATCACGTTGGCCACGTTGGCCACGTTCGTGATGGGCTTGAAGTCCTTGATCGGGTCGTACGACAGCTTCGGGTTGCAGGCCGGGTTCACGGCCATGGTCGAAACCGTGGAGATGCCGATGGTGTAGCCATCCGGCGGGGCCTTGGCGATGGCGTCGGCGCCGATCGAACCGCCCCCGCCAGCGCGGTTTTCCACCACCACGGGCTGGCCGAGGATGCGGCTCATCTGGTCGGCCACGCCACGGCCCACGATGTCGGTGGTGCCACCCGGCGCGAACGGAATGATCAGGCGGATCGGCTTGGTCGGAAAGCTTTGCGCGTGCGCCACGGAAGCCACCGAGGCGATGGCGGCAACGGCCAGGGTCAGTGCGGTTTTACGAGCGTGCATGAGAAGAGAGTCTCCCGTTCTGAAAGCCGGACGGATCGCGCCCGGGGAGGTCATAAAACGCCGGCGAGCGTTGCGCCGGCGGCGTTGCGGATTCAGCCGCCCAGCAGGCCGCGCTTGAGTTCGCGGTCCACCGGATGTTCGCCCAGGAAGATGCGCAGCACCGCCTGGTAGAAGTCCTCGCCCGGAATCGGCCGCCCGCGCGGGATGCCGTTGACGGCCACCACGGTGCCGCTTTCGGGGGCGTAGTCGAAGTTGATGACATCGCCCCGGCGCGCCGTGCCGACCAGGTTCATGGTCTGCTCGAGCTGGGTGAGGCGGTCGGCCAGCAGCTTTAGCTGCGGCTCGGAGTGGTTCTCGCGCAGGCCCGTGTTCAGCGCCTTGACGAAGGCATCGGACTCCACCTCGCGCAGCGGGCGGATCTGCAGCCGCTTGGGCCCGTGCGTGCCCAGCGCCACGGTGGCGTTGCGCGAACGCTCGGGCAGGTAGAGCCCGGCCGCGTAGCCCTTGATGACGAACACCGCGCGCAGCCCGGCGCCATTCAGCTGCAGCTCCTTGCCGCCGACGCGCGTGGCGTCGTCGAAGCGCACCCCCTCGATCTCCATCGCCATGGCATGCGTGGAGATGGCCGACAGCGGCGACAGCAGGCCCACGGCCACGGCGAGCGCGGCGGCGTGTCTGCGGAGAGCGGTGGATCGGCGGGCGGGGACCTTCATGGGTGCGGCGGGCAAGACGAAATTTGGCATGCCATGTTGCCGGAGTTCTGGAACAATACCCATCCGTATCTGCCCTAGTCTGCACATTTGGCCGTGCCTGCCGTGGGGGTTCCCCGCCCGCGTTCCCGGTTGCCGCATGCGTCACAAGGGTGGTCTGTCGTGCATAAAAACTAAAGAGACATGTCTTCAGCATTGCTGCTGGTGCCGGACTTCAGCCTGATCCTGATCGGCTGGCTGCTGGTCCGCTACACGCCGTTCGACCGCGTGTTCTGGTCCGGCGTGGAACGCCTGGTTTACTTCGTCCTGTTCCCGGCGTTGCTGTTGCAATCCACCAACAGTGCCAGGTTCGATTTCTCCTCCACCTCGGCCATGCTGGGGCTGGCGCTGGCCACCACGCTCTTGGGCGTGGTCACGGGCTGCCTCGTCAAATTCGTGCTGCGGCCGGCCCCGCGCGACTTCGCCTCGGGGCTCCAGACCGCCTTCCGCTTCAATTCCTATATCGGGCTGGCCCTGGCGTCGCGGCTGGGCGGCAGCGAGGGGCTCGCGCTGATGGCGCTGGTCGTGGGCGTGACCGTGCCGCTGTGCAACGTGGTGGCGGTGTGGGCGCTGGCGCGGCATGGGGAGTCCCGGCTGCTGCGCGAGCTGGCGCGCAATCCGCTGATCCTGGCCACGGCGGGCGGGCTGATTACCAACCTGCTTGGCCTGCATCCGCCCGAAGTGGTGGCGATGACGCTCAACCGGATCGGCTCGGCCTCCACGGCGCTGGGCTTGATGACCGTGGGCGCCGGGCTCCAGATGCGCGGCGCCACGGGCGCGATCGGGCCGGTGGCGTGGTGGTGCGGCGTGAAGCTGCTGGCGATGCCGGCCTTCGCGTGGCTGGCTGGCCGCTACCTGCCGCTGACGGCGCTCCAGTACCAGATCGTGGTGCTGTTCGCCTCGCTGCCCACGGCGCCGAGCGCGTACATCCTCGCGGTGCGCATGGGCGGCAATGGGCCGATGGTGGCGGCGACGATCTCGCTGATGACCATCGCCGCCATCGTCACCACGCCGTTCTGGCTGGCGCTGGTCAGCTAGGGAGCGGGGGCGGCCGGGGAGGGGTCCTGGGCCAGTGCCCAGTCGATATGCTCGCGCACAAGCGGCGTGGCGGCGTCCTGCCGGGCCCGCAGCGCGGCGCGGATGCGCCCGGCCAGCGCCGGATCGGTACCGGCCGCGGCGCGCAGGCTGTTGCCCAGCCCCACGGCGAGGTTGCGCAGCCAGCGTTCATGGCCGATGCGGCGGATCGGGCTGCCTTCCAGCCGCTGGTTGAACTCGGCCTCGGTCCAGTCGAACAGGTCGACCATGTCGGGCGCGTCGAAGCCGTTGCGCACATCGAAATCGGGCAGCGTGGCCCGGTGCGCGAACTTGTTCCACGGGCAGGCGAGCTGGCAGTCGTCGCAGCCATAGACGCGGTTGCCCATCGGCGCGCGGAATTCCTCGGGAATCGGCCCCTTGTGCTCGATAGTCAGGTAAGAAATGCAACGCCGGGCGTCGAGCCGGTACGGCTCCAGGATGGCGGCGGTGGGGCAGATGTCGATGCAGCGGCGGCAGTTGCCGCAGTGGGGGGCCTCGGGCGGGTCCGCAGGCAGGGGCAGGTCGACGAGGATTTCGCCGAGGAAGAACATCGAGCCGCCGTCGCGGTCCAGCAGCAGCGTGTGCTTGCCGCGCCAGCCCAGCCCGGCCTGGCTGGCCAGCGCCACCTCCATCACCGGCGCGGAATCCGTGAATACGCGATAGCCGAACGGGCCGATGGCCTGCTCGATGCGCGCCGCCAGCTGCTGGAGCCGGTTGCGCAGCACCTTGTGATAGTCGCGGCCCCGGGCGTAGAGCGAGAGCACGGCCGTGGACGGATCGTCGAGCCGCGCGAGTTCGTGGCCGCGCCAGTCGTCAGGGCCTTCGGCAGGCAAATAGGGCATGCGGGCGACGATGGCCCGCACCGTGCCCGGCACCAGTTCGGCCGGCCGGGCGCGCCGCATGCCGTGGTTGGCCATATAATCCATGTCGCCGTGGTAGCCCGCCTGCAACCACGCCAACAGGCCCGCTTCCGCGTGGCGCAGATCGACATCGGCGATGCGGATCGCATCGAAGCCAAGCGCCGCGCCCCAGCCACGCATGGACTGCGCCAGGGCGGCCAGATCCGGTGGCGCCTGTGGCGAGATTTCAGTGGGGGCGGGTGCTGCGACATCGATCATTCCTGAATTGTACGCAATGCCCCTGCTCGAAGAACGCATCCTGACGCTGCCGGACGAGGCCGCCACCGCCCGCTTCGGCGCCGCGCTGGCCGCCACGGTGCAGGCCATGCCGCCGCGCACGGTGCATGTGCAGCTCTCGGGCGACCTGGGCGCGGGCAAGACCACGCTCTCGCGCGCCGTGCTGCGCGCGCTGGGCCACGCGGGCAAGGTCCGCAGCCCCACCTACACGCTGTGCGAGCCCTACGAGGTGGCCCGGGCCGATGGCTCGCCCCTCACCGTCTACCACTTCGACCTGTACCGCTTCGCGGACCCCGAGGAGTGGATCGACGCCGGATTCCGCGACTGTTTCGCCGAGCCGGCGTTCAATCTCGTCGAATGGCCGGAAAAGGCGGGCAGCCTGCTTGGGGAACCGGACCTCCACGTGTTGCTCCAATCGGACATCCGCGCGCTGGAATTGGCCGCGGGCGCCGATCCGGAAGGCGCCGATCCCCGCATGGCCACGCTGCGGGCCTATACTCCCACTGGACTTATCCTGCTGAACGCATGCTGATCAAGCGACTCGCCACCGACCGACCCGATGGACCCGACGGACTGCTGCAGGCCCGGCGCAAGTGGATGGCGCAGGCTGCGCGGCTGGGCGCGGGCACGGTGGTGCTGACCCTCGTCGGCCCGCAGATTGCACGCGGCGCCGGCATCGTGGCCGTGCGCGTCTGGCCCGCCGAGGATTACACGCGCGTGACCATCGAGTCCGACGCGCCGCTGGCCGCGCAACACCAGATGATCCGCAGCCCGGACCGCCTGGTGGTCGATATCGACGGCCTCGACCTCTCGCCCACGCTGCGCGAGCTGGTGGCCAAGATCAGCACCAACGACCCCTATATCCAGACCGTGCGCGTGGGCCAGAACCGGCCGCGCGTGGTGCGGATGGTGTTCGACCTCAAGGAAGACGTCTCGCCGCAGGTGTTCACGCTGGCCCCGATCGGCAACTATCGCAACCGGCTCGTGTTCGACCTCTACCCGGTGAATCCGCCCGATCCGCTCTGGAAGCTGGTGCGCGATACCGAGGACAAGCAGCGCCGCTTCGCCCAGACCCCGCCGCCGGCCGGCAGCGAGGGCGTGTCCGGCGCGCCGCCCGGGGCCGAGGAAGATGCGATTGGCGCGCTGGTGCGCAAGTTCGAGGATAAGGACCAGCTCCCGCCGGCCACCACGGCGCCGCCGCCGGCCGTCGCGCAGGTCAAGCCCAGGCCTTCCGCTCCTTCCGCCCCCTCGGCGCCGCCCGTGCCGCCGCCGATGGCCCAGACCAATGTGCCGCCACCGAGCCAGTTCAAGATGCGCCGCCTGCTGACGGTGGCGCTGGACCCCGGTCATGGCGGCGAGGACCCCGGCGCCATCGGCGCGGCGGGTTCGCGCGAGAAGGACGTGGTGCTGCAGATCGCGCACCGGCTGCGCGCCAAGATCGACGCCCAGCCCAATATGCGCGCGATGATGACGCGCGACTCGGACTTCTTCGTGCCGCTGAACGTGCGCGTGCAGAAGGCGCGGCGCGTGCAGGCCGACCTGTTCGTGTCGATCCACGCCGATGCCTTCCTGTCGCCGGAGGCGCGCGGGGCGTCCGTGTTCGCGCTGTCGGAGCGGGGCGCGTCCAGTACTGCCGCCCGCTGGCTCGCCAACAAGGAAAACAACGCCGATCTGATCGGCGGGACCAATATGGGCAACAAGGATGCCCAGGTGGCGCGCGTGCTGCTGGACCTGTCCACCACGGCGCAGATCAACGACAGCATGCAGGTCGGCAAGGCCGTGCTGGGCGAGATCGGCGGCATCAACAAGCTGCACAAGGGCAGCGTGGAGCAGGCCGGGTTTGCCGTGCTCAAGGCGCCGGACATTCCGTCGATCCTGATCGAGACCGCCTTCATCAGTAACCCGGAAGAGGAGCGCAAGCTCAACGACGACGCGCACCAGGAGCAGCTGGCCAACGCCATCCTGCGCGGCATCAAGGCGTACTTCGCGAAGAACCCGCCGCTGGCGAAGAATCCGTCGGTGTAAGCCCTTTTCGTACTGGTCAGAAACAAAAAGCGGCGCCCGAGGGCGCCGCTTTTGTCATGCGGGGAGGGAGAGGGGGGTGCGGCTCAGGCGCGCGCCGTGCCGCGCGCCTCGGGGGCGTCGTCGCGGCTGGCGTAGCGGCCGGCGATCACCGAGCAGACGATCAGTTGCAGCTGGTGGTAGACCATCAGCGGCAGCACCAGCAGGCCCAGCGCGGGATGGCCCGCGAACAGGATCTTGGCCATCGGAATGCCGTTCGCCAGGCTCTTCTTCGAGCCGCAGAACACCGCCGTGATCTCGTCTTCCACCGAGAAACCGAGGCGGCGGGCGACGAAGGTGGTGGCGCCGAGCACCACGATCAGCAGGATCGCCGCGATACCCATCACCGCGCCGATGGTCTGCCAGTGGTACTGGTGCCACAGGCCAGCGGCCGTGGCATCGCAGAACGACGAGTAGACGATCAGCACGATCACGCCACGGTCGATCTTGCTGGTGATCTGCTTCTTCTTTGCCAGCCAGTTGCCGATCAGCGGACGGGCCAGCTGGCCCAGTGCGAACGGCAGCAGCAGTTGCAGCGCCACGCCAGTCAGCGCGCGGCCCAGCGGCATGTTGCCGGTGCCCGAGGCGCTGATCACCAGGCCCATCAGCAGCGGCGTGAGCGCCATGCCGATCAGTCCCGAGATGGTGGCGTTGAAGATGGCGCCCGGCACGTTGCCGCGCGCCATCGACGTCATGGCCACCGACGAGGACACCGTGGACGGCAGCACGCACAGGAAGAACACGCCGAGCAGCAGGTCTGCCGGCAGCGCGTCGCGCAGCGCGAACATCAGCACCACGCCCACCACCGGGAACACCACGTAGGTGAACGCCTGGACGAACACGTGCAGGCGCCAGTGACGCGCGCCGGCCACGAGTTTGTCGCGCGAGAGCGCTGCGCCGTGCAGGAAAAACACCAGCGCGACGCCAAGGTTGGTGACAATGCCAAGGTGCAGCGGGCCGTCACCGGTACCGACCTCGGGGGCGATCAGCGCCACCGCAATCGCGGTCAGCATGATCAGGACGAAGCCGTCGATCAGGTCGTACAGCTTTTTGAAGGGAGTCAGGATGGCAGACATTGGGGATAGTGCTTAAGGGTTTCCGCTTGGTATTGGACGCCAACGGCGTCTAGAATGCAAATTCATTTATCGTATTGATTCATCTGATCGTTGCATGAATTACACATTGCGGCAGTTGCGGGTCTTTCTGGCGGTGGCGGCGCACGGCAGTTTCAGCCGGGCGGCGGATGCCGTCGGCCTCACGCAGCCGGCGGTGAGCCGGGGCGTGGCAGAGCTTGAGGAAGCACTTGGCGTGCGGCTGCTGGATCGCACCACGCGCGAGGTGGTGCTGACCGATGCCGGCACGGCGCTGGTGCCAGCGCTGGAGCGGCTGCTCGGCCAGCTGGACGACACCCTCGAGGAAACCCGCCAACTGGGCGAGCGCTACCGAGGCCGCGTGGTGATCGCCAGCGCACCCACCATCTCCGCCCGCCTGATGCCGATGTATGTGGCGGAATGCGCACGCCAGTACCCGGAAATCCGCCTGTTCGTGCGTGACAACGTGCAGGCCGATGGCCTTGAACAGATCCGTGCCGGCGCGGTGGACTTCGGCGTGCTGATCGATCCGATGGCGCGGGAAGGGCTGACCATCGCCCCGCTGGCGACCGATCCCTTCTGCTTCGTGTGCCGCCGGGATCACCCATTGGCGGACGCCAAATCGGTCTCATGGACCGCCTTGCACGGTCAACGGCTGGTGCTGCTCGATTTCGCGTCCGGCAGCCGGCCGCTGATCGACCGGATCTTCGCGCGCCATGGCGTGGCGCCGCATGTGGTGCAGGAGCTGGGCCATTCGGCCAGCGTGTTCGGAATGGTGGAGGCGGGGATTGGGGCGTCGGTGCTGCCGTCGTTCTCACTGCCGCTGCCGGAGGCGTCGCCGCTGGTGTCGCGCCCGCTCACGCCGCGCGAGGAGCGCAGCATCGTCATGGTCCGGCGCGAGGATCGCTCGCTCTCGCCGGCGGCGGCAGCGGTCTGGCAGATGGTCCAGACGCTGCCGATTCCGGCCGAAGCGGTCCTGACTAATTAGTTAACAGCCTTATCCGATACGCGGCGTGGCGGTCACCATGGTCGCCTCCAGTGAGAAGCTGCCGTCTGGCTGCACCCGGTAGCGCTCGCGCACCTCGGCGGGCGCCTGCTGCCAGAGATGGCGGATGGCGGCCACCGCCACCTCGGGCGTGCGCATGCGCGCCACCCAGGTATCGAAATCGAGTTCGATCCGCCAGGTCGGTGACACCGTCACATCGAATCCCGCCGCTTCGCACAGCGCCGCCCATTGCGTCGGCGAAAAGTCGCGGATGTGTGACGGATCGCGCAGCAACTCCACCGACTGGAGCCACGTATCGCAGAGCGGATCGTCGGCGCCGGCAATATCGATCATCACCAGCTTGCCCTGCGGCTTTACCACGCGGCGGATTTCGCGCAGCGCGGCGGGCACGTCGCGCCAGTGATGGGCGCTCATGCGCGAGACCACGGCGCAGAAGCTGGCATCGGCGAACGGCAGCGTCTCGGCCGCGCCCTGCTGCGTGGTGATGTTCGTCAGTCCTCGCTCACGCGCGGCGCCCGCCACCACGTCGAGCATGGACGGCGAGAGGTCGTACGCGACTACCGCATTGGCCTGCGTCGCCGCAGCGAAGCTGGCATGGCCGGCGCCGCAGCCCAGGTCGAGCACGCGGCTATGGCCCACCGGCTTCAGGTGGGCGAGGGCGGCTTTGAGTTGATCGAGATCCGCGCCCTGGGCGTGGACCGCGCTGGTGAGATAAGCCTGCGCGGTGGCGCCAAACTGCGCCGCGACGAGTTCCTGCTGTTGCATGGGGTGCCTCATTGTTCTATTTGGACGGGGGAAGACTTGCCTTGGGCCCAAGGGTTCACGTACTGTAGACGGCACGTTTTCCCGGTACAAGTGACCGATTTATCCTGGTATAAGAAGCACCACCATGTCCGAGCCATCTGCCCCTTCATCGCGCGAAGCCGAACTTGGCGCCTTCCTGCGCGCCCACCGGGAGCGCCTCACGCCTGCCGATGTGGGCCTGCCGCCCGGCCGGCGGCGCCGCACCCCTGGATTGCGTCGTGAGGAAGTCGCGCAACTGGCCGGGCTCAGCGCGACCTGGGTGACGTGGCTGGAGCAGGGCCGGCCGGTGTCGATGTCCGCGCGTGCGCTGACCAGCCTGGCCCAGGCGCTGCGGCTCTCGCGCGCCGAGCACGGTTACCTGTTCGCGCTGGCGGGCCGTCCCGCCCCGCGCGATGACGCCGAGCCGGCCGTGCCGCCCGCGCTGCTGGCCAGCGTGCATGCGATCGCCGGCCCCGCCTATCTGCTTGATCGGCAATGGAATGCGCTGGCGTGGAATGCGGCGGCGGCCGACCTGTTCGTCGGCTGGCTCGATCCCGGCAGTACGGAGCACAACCTGATGCGTGCGATGTTCCTGTCGCCGGCCTTGCAGGCACTGGTCGAGGACTGGCCGCATCGGGCGGCGCGGCTGGTGGCGGAGTTCCGCGTGCACAGCCTGCGCCATGCCGAAGACCCGCCGACGCGGGCGCTGGTGGAGGGATTGCGGGCGGAGAGCGCGGCGTTTCGCGCGGCCTGGGCCTCGCAGGATGTGGAGGAGCGCCAGGGCGGCCGGCGCGGGTTTCATCACCCGACGCGCGGCCTGCTTGCCTTCGAACAGATCACGATGGTGCCGCCGGCCGCGCCGGGCCTGATGCTCGGCATGCTGCTGCCGACGGCCGGGTAGCGTCGGTACTTACTTCGGCTGCATCCGGATCGCGCCATCGAGGCGGATCACCTCGCCGTTCATCATCGTATTGACGACGATGGCCTGCACCAGCTTCGCATACTCGGCCGGACGGCCCAGACGCGGAGGGAACGGCACCATCCGGCCGAGCGCGTCCTGCACTTCCTGCGGCATGCCCATCAGCATCGGGGTCTCGAACAGGCCGGGGGCGATGGTCATGCAGCGCACGCCGTCGCGCGCCAGGTCGCGGGCGATGGCCAGCGTCATGCCGACCACGCCGCCCTTGGACGCCGCGTAGGCCGCCTGGCCAATCTGCCCGTCGTACGCCGCCACCGAGGCGGTATTGATGACCACGCCGCGCTCGCCATCGGCGTCGGGCGTGTTGCGCACCATGGCGGCAGCGGCCAGCCGGATCATATTGAACGTGCCGATCAGGTTCACGCGCACGGTCTTCTCGAACGAAGCGAGCGGGTGGGGGCCATCCTTGCCGACGGTCTTGGCCGCCACGGCGATCCCCGCGCAGTTGACCAGCCCGGCCAGCCGGCCAAGCTTCAGCGCGGCGTCGACAGCCGCCTGGCCATCCACCTCGGACGCCACATCGCACTTCACGAACTGGCCGCCCAATTCCTCGGCCAGCGCGGTCCCGGCCGCCTCGTTCAGGTCGGCGATGACGACCTTGCCGCCGGCTTGCGCCAGCATCCGCGCGGTGCCCGCGCCCAGTCCCGATGCGCCGCCGGTAACGATGAATACGTTGTTCTGGATGTCCATCCGCCTGTCTCCTTGGTTTCCTGTGGTCAGATTGCCGTTTACGTTAACGTAAATCGACCGTCATGGGAAAGCCTGCGGATAAAAAACGAACGCGCGGACGAAAAAAAGGCGACCCGGAGGTCGCCTTTCTCGGTACAGCGGCGCGGTGCGCTTACTTCAGCGCTTCGAACACGGAGGCCGTGATCTTGTCCACATCGCCCACGCCCGCGATCTTGCGGTACTTGGGCGGCGACACCTTGGCCGACGCGTCACCGTTGGCGGCCCAGTTCGAGTAGTAGTCGACCAGCGGACGGGTCTGCTGCGAGTACACGTCCAGGCGCTTGCGCACGGTTTCTTCCTTGTCGTCGTCGCGCTGGATCAGCGCTTCGCCGGTCACGTCGTCCAGCATGTCCTGCTTGGGCGGGTTGAACTTGACATGATAGGTGCGGCCCGAAGCCACGTGCACGCGGCGGCCGCTCATGCGCTCGATGATGGCGTCGAACGGCACGTCGATCTCCAGCACGTAGTCGATGGCCACGCCGGCTTCCTTCATCGCCTCGGCCTGCGGAATGGTGCGCGGGAAGCCATCGAACAGATAGCCCTTTTCGCAGTCGCAGTCCTTAAGACGGTCCTTGACCAGGCCGATAATGATGTCATCGGACACCAGCCCGCCCGCGTCCATCACCTTCTTGGCTTCGATACCCAGCGGCGTACCGGCCTTCACCGCGGCGCGCAGCATGTCGCCCGTGGAGATTTGCGGAATGCCGAACTTTTCGCAGATGAACTTGGCTTGCGTGCCTTTGCCGGCGCCAGGTGCGCCCAACAGGATCAAACGCATTTACGGGTCCTCAGAACAATTTGAATTCGGTCTTGCGGGGGTATCGAAGGAGGGTAACGCCGCAACTTGACGCAGGACTTACGCCGGCAAGTCGTGCCGACGTCACGTCATGGTTGGCGCCCGGGCGCACTCGGCTGCCGAAGGCAGCGGGGCTCACGGTCTGGCTCGCTTTCTCTATCTCCCCACCGAGCCTTATGCGGACGCGTAGCACGCGCCCACGGGCTCTGTATCGGCAAGCATTATGCCACGGGCAGTACGGTTCGGATTCCGTTCAGGTTGCAGCAGTATGAACTTCCGTGCAGGAATGCTGTCACGGACCTTCCTGCGCCACGCTGCTGGCCCACAGGGCGCGCACGCGTTCGAGGTCGGCCTGGGTGTCCACACCGGGGGCAGGTGCTGCCCCCGTCACCAGCACGCCGATCCGCTCACCGTGCCACATGGCGCGTAGCTGCTCCAGGGCCTCGGTCTGCTCGATCGGGGCGACGGCCAGCGTCGGAAACCGGCGCAGGAAGCCCGCGCGGTAGGCATAGAGGCCGATATGGCGCAGCACCGGCATGGCCGGCAGCGGCACGGTGGCGCTGGCCGCCGGCTGCGTGGGCACGGCGGTCCAGGCGTCGCGCGCCCACGGAATCGGCGCGCGCGAGAAATACAGCGCCCGGCCGAGGTTGTCGCACACCACCTTCACCACGTTCGGATTGAACACCTCCGCCACGTCATCGAGCGGATGCGCCGCCGTGGCGATCGCGCAATCGGGATGGGCGGCCAGATACAGCGCCACCTCGTCGATCAGGTTCGGGTCGATCAGCGGTTCGTCGCCCTGCACATTGACCACGATGTCGTCGTCGGCCAGGCCCAGCAGGGTGGCCACTTCGGCGAGGCGGTCGGTGCCGGACGGATGGTCGGCGCGCGTGATCACCGCCTCCACACCGTGCGCGGCACAGGCTTCGGCCACGGCGGCGGCATCGGTGGCCACCACGGTACGGCGCGCGGACGAGGCGTGGGCGCGTTCGGCCACGCGCACGATCATCGGGTGCCCGCCAATATCGGCAAGCGGCTTGTTCGGCAGGCGCGTCGAGGCGAGCCGGGCCGGAATCACGACGGTGAAGGCGGGAATACGCATCGCGGGAAAACTCAGTTGCCGGCGGCCGGGGCGGACGGCTCCACGGGCACCACGCGGCCCGGCACGGTCTGGCGCGCTTCATCGGCCAGCATGACCGGAATGCCATCGCGGATGGGGTAGGCCAGCTTGTCCGCGTGGCAGATCAGTTCCTGCGCGGCGCGGTCGTATTCGAGCTTGGCCTTGCAGAGCGGGCAGACGAGGATTTCAAGCAGCCGGTTGTCCATCGTGGGATTCCTTGTCGAGCCCGGTCGTCGCCCCGTTTGCTGCGGGGGCGGCTTGCCCCACGGTGACGGGCGTGGCGATGGCCGGGTTGCGCGCCTGCACGGCGCGGCGGATTTTGTCGATCAGGCCCGCGTCGATCACGGGCGTGGTGGGGACGACCCAGATGCGCGGGTCGTCGAAGCGGTCGCATTTTACGGCATCCTTTTCGGTGATCAGGATGACGTCGGCATCGAGCGCCGCCGGGTGGTCCGCGAACGGGTCCTCGGCAAAGTCGTAGTGGTCCGGCAGCGGCAGCGTGGCGGGCTGGAGGCCGGCGCCGCGCAGGCTGGCGAAGAACCGTTCCGGATTGCCGATGCCTGCCGCGGCCAGCACGCGCCGCCCCGCGAAGGTGGAGAGCGGGCGCACCATGGTCGGGTCGTTCAGTTGCCACGCGTCGTCGAGTTCCAGGCGCATGCCGTAGACATCGGGTTTGTCGGGCGTGGCGCGGAAGTGCGGGTCGTTGATCAGCGTGGCGTCGCGCGGACGGGTCAGCGGTTCGCGCAGCGGGCCGGCCGGCAGCAGCATGCCGTTGCCGCCCATGCGGGTGTCGAACATCACGATCTCGAAGTCGCGCTGGAGCTTGTAGTGCTGCAGGCCATCGTCGAGCAGCAGCACGTTCACGCCGGGGTGGGACACCAACATGGTCTGCGCGCACAGCGCGCGGTCCGGATAGACCCAGACCGGCACGTCGGTGGCGCGCGCGATCAGCAGCGGTTCGTCGCCCACCTGGCTGGCCTGCGAGGTGGGTTTCACGCGGCGCGGATGCTTCAGCGACACGCCATAGCCGCGCGAGACCACGCCGGGCCGCAGCCCCGCTTCGGTCAGCGCGCGCGCCAGCGCGATCACGGCCGGTGTCTTGCCGGTGCCGCCCACGGTGACATTGCCGACCACGATCACCGGCATCGGCAGTCGGGTCGATTTGAACCAGCCGTTGAGATAGCCGTGCCGGCGCACCCGGGCGATCAGGCCGAACAGCAGCGAGGCCGGCCACATCAGCCGCGCGAACCAGCCGCGGCGCTGCCACTGGGCGGTGACGAAGTCGGCTACGGCGTGTCGGGGAGCGGGCATGCGGGCGGCGGAGGCGACGATAGGGCGGACGGAAATCGGCGATGGCGCACCGGCTGGCGCGCCATCGATCGGCATGCAGACATTATGGGCATTGCGCGGCGCACGCCGCAAGCCCGGTGCGGATGGTACACCAGCGGCCCGGCGCCCTTTGGGCGTGGGCCGCCGGGTATGCCGGGGCAGGTCAGCGTTGCTGCGTGCTCTGCGTGGCGAAGGTCAGGCGCGACAGGCCGGCCACACGTGCGGCCTCCATCACATTGATGACGGCCTGATGGCTCGCCTGGGCATCGGCATTGACGATGACCACGGGCGGCGGGCCATTGCCGAGGGGGCCGGCTGCGTTGCGTAGCTGATCGGCGAGGCTCGTCACGTCCTTCTGTTCGAGCACCTGCTTGTTGACCGAGTAGACGCCACGGGCCGAGACCGACACGACGATCTCGCTCGGCCGCTGCTGGGCGCGCTCGGCGTCAGCGGTCGGCAGCTGGATCTGCAGCTCGGTGTAGCGCGAATAGGTGGTCGTGATCATCAGGAAGATCAGGATCACGAGCAGGACGTCGATGAGCGGGATCAGGTTGATCTCGGGCTCCTCGCGCCGCTGGCGGGAACGGAAATGCATGGCGCGTCCCCGCGGCTCAGGCCCGCCGCTGGGGCAGGATCGCGTCGAGGAACGTGGTGGCGCGGAATTCGAGTTCGGCCACGTAGTCGTCCACGCGGCGGCGGAAGTAGCGCCAGAAGATCAGCGCCGGAATGGCCACGATCAGGCCGAAAGCCGTGTTGTACAGCGCCACCGAGATGCCGTGCGCCAGTTGTTCTGGGTTGGCGCCGGTGCCGCCCTGGCTGCCGAAGATCTCGATCATGCCGATCACGGTACCGAGCAGGCCCATCAGCGGGGCCACCGAGGCAATCGTGCCGAGCGCGTTCAGGTAGCGCTCCAGCTCATGCGCCACGACGCGGCCGGCTTCCTCGACGACATCCTTGGCGGCGTCACGCGAGGTATGCGGCTGCAGCACCACATGGCGCAGGCCGGCGGCCAGCACGCGGCCCAGCGGGGAATTCTTCTCGAGATTGTTCACCACCTCGGGCGTGGCCTTGCGCTGCTGGGCGGCCGACAGGGCCTCCTCGTACAGACGGGCCGGCAGCACCTTGCTGCGCTTGAGGGTGAGGAAACGTTCGACGATCAGCGCGAGGGCAATGATCGAGGCGAGCAGCAGTGGCCAGATCGGCCAGCCGGCCGCTTGAATGATGGAAAACACGTGGACCCCCGAAATCTACAGAACCAACAGACCCGAAACGGACAGCGAGGTACCGGTGCGGTACCGCCAATGCGCGGCAGCCTTTGTTGCGCACCGATGGACCCGGCGCGCCGCGGCAATGCTCGAAAAATGCAGGCGCCACTCTAACCCGCCCCTCGACGCGCGGCAAGACACTCGCGCGCGTGCTGTCTCAGGCGCGCATCGGCCCGGCCCGGGCGGCTCGTGTGGCTGTCTGCGTGGCTGTCTGTGCGGCTGTCTGTGCGGCTTTCCACATTGGCGCGGGACAGTGCTGTGGACGGGTTGTGGAAAGCTGCCTGAAAAGCGGGCTAAGTCCTTGATTGGAAAGGGTGTCCATGGCGTTGCCCAAAAAACAGGCAAACGCGGCGGGTGCGCGATGCGGCCCGGCGGCGCAGGTGCGGGGGTCCGACCGCCACCGCTGTCCACAGCGGCGCGGGACAGGACTGTGGACCCGCTGTGGACAGCGTTCTGAGAAGCCGCCTAAGCCGTTGATCCATAACGGGGAACCGTGCCCTGCCTAAAAAACGGGCAAATGAGCCAAAGGGAGCGAAAGGGGGCAGGAAGGCGGCCGAAGGGGCCCCTCGCGACGCCTGACCGGAAAAAGTCGACCGCTTTCCACATGAAAGCAGGACAGTACTGTGGACCGCTTGTGGATAAGCGCCGGACAAGCGGGTTAAGTCATTGATCGATATGGACTTCCGTTCGATTGCTGAAAAATCAGGCACTTTTGGTGCACTGCGGTGCCCGGTGAGCGGGGATCGACATCGCAACTCGCCAGCCGTTGCTGTAGCGCAAGCGCCGCGCATCGGCGGAAGTTCTCCACAGGCAAAACGCTTGACAAATTGATTATCCAGAACTTCTGTGGATAACTTTGTGAACAAGATGCGGCCGCTGGCCGTAAGTGGTTGACGCGTAAGGTTTTCTCTTACATTGCCTGTTTTTTGGTCCGACCCGATTCCTCATAAGAATCAAAGGGTTGTACGGATGGATGCGGCAATCCGAGCGATCGGCGCGGCCCGGGGTGTACCACTTGACACAGCGGGTATGCTGTGGACATGTCCATTCCACGCCGCCTGTGCGGCCGTGCGCCATGCCCGACTTTGAGAATGTTCCGCGCAACCTGCCGCCCGCGATGCCCGCCGTGTCCGCGCGGACCCGGGAGGTCATTCCCGTCAGTGAGCTGAACCATGCGATTGCCGGCGTGCTCGAGCGCAGCTTCCCGCTGGCCTGGGTGCGCGGAGAAATCTCGAACTTCACGCGCGCGGCGAGCGGTCACTGGTATTTCTCGCTCAAGGACGCCCGCGCGCAGATCCGCTGCGTGATGTTCCGGGGGCGCAACCAGCACGTGGATTTCGCCCCGCGCGAAGGCGAGGCGGTGGAAGTGCGCGCGCTGGTGTCGATGTACGAGGCGCGCGGCGAGCTGCAACTGGGTGTGGAGGCCATGCGCCGCGCCGGCATGGGCAATCTTTACGAGGCTTTCCTGCGCCTCAAGGAAAAACTTGCCCAGGCCGGTCTGTTCGCTCCCGAACGCAAACGACCAATTCCGAGCCACGCCCGCACGATTGGCGTGGTGACGTCGCTACAGGCGGCAGCGATGCGCGACGTGCTGACTACGCTCCAGCGGCGCGCGCCACATGTGCCGGTCATCGTCTATCCAGTGCCAGTGCAGGGCGCCGGCGCGGCCGAGAAGATCGCCGCCATGCTCGATATCGCCAGTGCGCGGCGCGAATGCGACGTGCTGATCCTGTGCCGGGGCGGCGGCAGCATCGAGGATCTCTGGTCGTTCAACGAGGAAGTGGTGGCGCACGCGATTGCGCGCAGCGCCGTGCCGGTGGTGTCCGGCGTGGGCCACGAGACCGATTTCACGATTGCCGATTTCGTCGCCGATGTGCGCGCCCCCACGCCCACGGGCGCGGCGGAACTGGTCAGCGCGGACCGCGCGCATCTGCTGCAGGCGGTTCGCCGCGCGCGCGATGCGCTGGCGCAAAGCCTGGACCGGCAGATGGAACGCCGCGCGCAGCACCTGGAATGGCTGGCGCGGCGGCTGCGCAGCCCGCAGGCGCAACTGCAGGAGCGGCGCGCGCGGGTCGACAATCTGGCCCGGCACTTGCGTGCAGCCCTGCGCGATACGGTGTCCGCGCAGCGCCACCGGCAGGACGTATTGGCGATGCGCTGGCGCGCGTGCCGCCCCGACGTGGCGGCCGCACAGGCCGATTTGGGCCGGCTGGCCGCGCGCCTGGACGCCGCCGCCGTGCGCCGCCACGAGCGCGAAAGCCAGCGGCTGGGCCGCGTGGCCGGCGCGCTGGAATTGCTGGCGCCGCAGCGCACGCTGGAACGCGGCTATGCGGTACTGCTGGATCAGCGTGGCAAGGCGCTGCGCTCGCCGGCCGAATTGCGCGCGGGCAGCGTGGTGGAGGCGCATCTGGCCGATGGCGTGGCGGACCTGGAAATCGCCGGGGTGCAGGCCAAGCTGGCGGCGTTCTGAAGTCGTTCTGGAGCCGTGATGGGACTGATTCTCAATCGACCCGACATTGTCTTCCGCGCAAACTAACATGAGTCCAGGGGGCATTCCGCCCGCGTTTGCGCGGGTCTGGCAAGTCACCTACAATCGGCAACTCCCCACCCCAAACCAAGAGACAGAACAATGGAACACAAGCTCCCCCCGCTCCCCTACGCGCATGATGCCCTGGCTCCGCACGTCTCCAAGGAGACCCTGGAGTTCCATCATGACAAGCACCACCAGACCTACGTCACGAACCTGAACAACCTGATCAAGGGTACCGAGTTCGAGAACGACACGCTGGAAGCCATCGTCAAGAAGTCGTCGGGCGGCATCTTCAACAACGCCGCCCAGGTGTGGAACCACACGTTCTACTGGGATTCGATGAAGCCCAACGGCGGCGGCCAGCCGACCGGCGCGCTGGCAGATGCCATCAACGCCAAGTGGGGCTCGTTCGACAAGTTCAAGGAAGAGTTCACCAAGACCGCCGTGGGCACGTTCGGCTCCGGCTGGGCCTGGCTGGTGAAGAAGACCGACGGTTCGCTGGACCTGGTCTCCACCTCCAACGCCGCCACGCCGCTGACCACCGACGCCAAGCCGCTGCTGACCTGCGACGTGTGGGAACACGCCTACTACATCGACTACCGCAATGCCCGTCCGAAGTACGTGGAGGCATTCTGGAACGTGGTGAACTGGGACTTCGCGTCGCAGAACTTCGCCTGAATCCAGGTTCCGCAAGCGTGACAAATTCGTCACGAAGGCGGTAGGGAAAGGCCCCGGAACGGGGCCTTTTTCGTGTCCGCGCCCGGCGGTGGTGCGGCAGCGCCTGCACATAGTAAATCACCTACAATAGCCACAATAGCGAAGGTGATCGACGCAGTAACCCCCCAGGAGGCGAGATGAGTTCGTGGTCGCAAACGACGTTGGCCAAAAGCCCGCAGGACAGCAAGGAGCGAGTGGTCTACGTGGTCGATGACGACGAGGCGGTCCGGCTCGCCCTGAGCGGCCTGCTGCGCTCCACCGGCCTGCGCGTGGAGACTTTCGAGTCGTCGCAGGAATTCCTGGCGTTTCCCAAGCATGATGCGCCGAGCTGCCTGATTCTCGATGTCCGCCTGCGCGGCGAGAGCGGCCTCGCGTTCCAGGAGCAGATTGCCAAGAGTGGCGTGCGCATGCCGATCGTGTTCATGACCGGTTATGGCGATATTGCGATGACGGTGAAGGCGATGAAGGCCGGCGCGGTCGATTTCTTCGCCAAGCCGTTCCGCGACCAGGACATGCTGGACGCAGTGGCCAACGCCCTGGCCCGTGACGGCGAGCGGCTGGCCGCCGAGCAGTCGGTGGCGGGTCTGCGCACGGCCTACGAATCGCTGACCCCGCGCGAGCGCGAGGTGCTGGTGTTCGTGGTGGCCGGCCTGATGAACAAGCAGATCGCCTATGAGATGGATCTCACGGAAGTCACCGTGAAGATCCACCGTGGCCGGGTCATGAAGAAGATGGCCGCGCGCTCGGTGGCCGATCTGGTCCGCAAGGCCGAGTCACTGGGCGTCCAGCCGCAGCCGCGCAAGCCGGCCTGAGCGGACGCCACCTTCCGGCATTCGTCGATCTACGATGGCAGGTCCAGCGCCACGCTGAGCCAGTGGGCGATGGCGTCCGGGTCGACCGGCTTGTCGAGCACGGCCAGCGCGCCGTTCTCGGCCGCGCGGGCCTTGAGGTCTGCGGTGGGGAACGCAGTGATGAAGATCGTCGGCGGCGTATAGCCGAGCGACAGGATGCGTTCATGCATCGCCACACCGGACATGCCGGGCATCATCACGTCGGAGATCAGGCAGGCGGTGACGGCGAGCAGGCCCGATTGCAGGAACTCCTCCGCCGAGGCAAACAGGCGTGTCTGCCTGCCGAACGAGCGCACCAGGCTCTCCGTCGCGAGGCGAACGGCCTCTTCATCGTCGACAATCGACACTATCTGATCAGAAGGCAAAAGACCGACCTCGACCCTTGGGGATGGATATGGCACGCGACAGGCGTGCACCTATCGCGTGAATGTGTAGACGTTTCCAGCGTAGCGCGCATGCCTGCGGCGGAGCATTATACAAACGTATTACGCGTCGCCTGGCGGCCCTCAGGTAATACCCCAGTATGACTTCGCGCATCCTAGGTAGGACCTCCCGCTACCCCTGTGCAGAATAGTTTTACGGCCCCCCGGCACGTAACCTTCTGTCATGGCCGGTGCGAAGTGCGCAGTGCACTCCGCAGACTGCCGGCACGCTTGATAGGGGGGCCATCAAATGCATCAGACGGTGTCATCTCAGTGTGGTTTTCGTGTGGGCACGCCCAATCGCGCCGACGCGCTGTCCAGCTGCTTCTCCACCAGCTACGCCGGCATCATCGCGTTCATGGCGGTGGCCACGGAGGGCAGCTTCGTGCGCGCCGGGGAGCGACTGGGCATCGGCCGTTCGGCGGTTTCCCGGAGTGTGCAGAAACTGGAAGAGCAGCTAAGTACCCGCCTGTTCCTCCGCACCACGCGTACCACGAACCTGACCCGCGAGGGCGAGCGCTTCTTCGAGAACTGCAACCTCGGCGTGACCCAGATCGTCGGCGCCATGAACGACATGCTGGACCTGCGCAACGGCCCGCCGCAGGGCATGCTGCGCGTCTGCTCCACCGTGGGCTTCGGCCGCAATGTGGTGGCGCCGCTGCTGCTCAAGTTCTCCGAGGCCTACCCGGACATCTCGGTGGAACTGCTGCTCGATGACCGGCCCGCCAATTTCGCCGCCGATCAGGTCGACGTGGCGTTCCGCGACGGCTATATCGACGACTCCAGCATCATCGCCAAACAGCTCATTCCGATGCAGATGGTGGTCTGCGCCGCGCCGGCCTATGTCCAGAAGCGGGGCCTGCCGGCCACGCTGGACGAACTGGGCGAGCACGACTGCATCAACCAGCGCTTCACCAGCGGGCGGGTGGCCGAGTGGGAATTCAAGGTGGACGGCCAGCTGCGCAAGGTGCTGCCGACTGCCCGGCTGACCTTCAACGACGCCGACCTCGTGCTCCAGGCCGTGCGCGATGGCCGGGGCATCGCCCAGATGCCGGCGCACCAGGTGAAGGACTACCTCGCGCGCGGGGAACTGGTCATGGCCCTGCGCCAGCATGTGCCGAGCGACCGCGGCCACTACATCAGCTACCTGTGCCGCCAGCACCTGCCCACGCGCATCCGGGCGTTCGTCGATTTCATGACCGACCAGATCCGCGCGCTCGACCTGCTTCAGGTGGCCGAAAGCGAAGCCGTGCCGGAGCGGATGGCGGCCTGAAGAAAAAGCGCCGGATGAGGCATATTAGGCGACTGCCGGCCCTGCTCCCCAACATATGCCCACTGACCTTGCGGTGCCCGATCACGCACGTTTCATGGCGGCGCGTTCGCCTTGGTATATGCTGACGCAGATCAATATCGGGTCTCGGCACCAATGGGTAACAGATTGCACGTCCTGTGGGACGACGGCGAACGCGTGTTCTGCCGAGACCGGCTTCCGGGCGAGGGCGACGGCCATGCCGTGCTGCTGGCACGCCCGGCCGCGGAACACCCTTTGCCCGCCACGCTCGACCGCCTCGTGCACGAGTTCGGCCTCCGGGACGAACTGGACGACGCCTGGGCCCTGCGCCCGCTGGAGTTGTCGCGCGACGGCGGACGAACCGTGCTGATGCTCGACGATCCGGGCGGCGAGCCGCTCTCGACGATGCTGGGCACGCCGATGGAAGCCGGCACCTTCCTGCGCCACGCCACCAGCATCGCGCTGGCGCTCTGCAAGCTGCACCAGCGCGGCCTGGTCCACAAGGATCTCAAGCCCTCCCATATCCTCGTGAACTGCGCCGACGGCCAGGCCCGGCTGACCGGCTTCGGCCTCGCCTCGCGCCTGCCGCGCGAGCGCCAGGCCCCGGAGCCGCCCGAGACCATCGCTGGCACGCTGGCCTATATGGCGCCCGAGCAGACCGGGCGGATGAACCGGTCGATCGACTCGCGCTGCGACCTCTACGCCTTCGGCATCACCCTCTACGAAATGCTGACCGGCGCGCTGCCGTTCGCGGCGACGGATGCCATGGAGTGGGTGCACTGCCATATCGCCCGGATGCCGCAGTCGCCCCGGCTGCGCGTGGACACCGTGCCGGCCGCGCTGTCCCGCATCGTCATGAAGCTGCTCGCCAAGACGGCCGAGGAGCGCTACCAGACCGCCGCCGGGGTCGAGCACGACCTGCGGCGCTGCCTGGAAGACTGGGAGCGCCAGCGCCGCATCGAGGATTTTCCGCTCGACGAACACGGCACGCGCGACCGCCTGATGATCCCCGAGAAGCTGTACGGGCGCGAGCATGAGGTCGATACCATGCTCTCGGCCTTCTCGCGCATCATCCGGACGAGCACGCCGGAACTGGTACTGGTGTCCGGTTACTCGGGCATCGGCAAGTCCTCGGTGGTCAACGAGTTGCACCGGGTGCTGGTGCCGCCGCGCGGGCTGTTCGCCGCCGGCAAGTTCGACCAGTACAAGCGCGATATCCCGTACTCGACGCTGGTGCAGGCGTTCCAGAGCCTGGTCCGCACGCTGCTCGGCAAGCCCGATGCCGAACTGGCGCGCTGGCGCGGCGCACTGCTGGAGGCGCTGGAGTCCAACGCGCGGCTGGTGACGGACCTGATTCCCGAGCTGAAGCTGATCATCGGCGAGCCGGAACCGGTGCCGGACATGGAGCCGCAGCAGGCCCAGCAACGCTTCCTGCTGGTGTTCCGGCGCTTTATCGGCGTGTTTGCCCAGCCGGAGCATCCGCTGGCGCTGTTTCTCGATGACCTCCAGTGGCTGGACGCCGCCACGCTCGACCTGATCGAGGACGTGCTGGTCCGCTCCGACCTGCGCCACCTGATGCTGGTGGGCGCCTACCGGGACAACGAGGTCGATGCCACCCATCCGCTGACCGGCAAGCTGCTGGCCATCCGCAATGCCGGGGTCAAGGTCGAGGACATCAAGCTGGCGCCGCTGAGCCGCGCCCACATCGAGCAGCTGTTTGCCGATTCGCTCCATTGCGAGCGGGCGCGCATCGCCCCGCTGGCAGAGCTGGTGGAGGACAAGACCGCCGGCAACCCGTTCTTCGTGATCCAGTTCCTGCAGGCACTGGTCGAGGAGAACCTGCTGACGTTCGACCATGACGCGCGGCAGTGGACCTGGGACCCCGACCGCATCCACGCCAAGGGCTACACCGACAACGTGGTGGACCTGATGGTCGGCAAGCTGGCCCGCTTGCCGGCCGAGACCCAGCAGGCGTTGCAGCAACTGGCCTGCCTCGGCAACGTGGCCGAGATGACGACCTTGACCACCGTGCTGGGCGTGCCGGAGGCGCAGGTCCACGCGGCGCTGTGGGAGGCCTTCCGCCAGGAACTGGTCGAACGCGCCGACGGCGCCTATGCCTTCGCGCATGACCGCGTGCACGAGGCCGCCTACCTGCTGACGCCGGAAGCGTCGCGCCCCGCCGCCCACCTGCGCGTGGGCCGGATGCTGGCGGCGCAGACGCCGCCGGAGATGCTCGACGAGGCCATCTTCGAAATCGCCGGCCAGCTCAATCGCGGCGCGGCGCTGATCACCGAGCCGGCCGAACGCGAGCGTCTGGCGGAACTGAACCTGATGGCCGGGCAGCGCGCCAAGGCCTCCACGGCCTATGCCTCGGCGCTGGCTTACCTGAGCACCGGCGCGGAGCTGCTGGGCGACGGGGGCTGGGCGAATCGGCATGCGCTGCGCTTCGCGCTGGAGCAGCACCGGGTGGAATGCGAGTTCCTGACTGGCCAGCTGGATATCGCGGACGCGCGCCTGGGCGCGCTGACGGCGCGCGCCACCACCACAGTCGAGAAGGCCCTGATCGCCTGCCTCCAGATGGACATCTGCCTCGTGCTCGACCAGAGCGACCGCGCGGTGGCGGTGTGCCTGGAGTACCTGCGGCAGGTCGGCATCGAATGGACGCCCCACCCGGACGACGACGCGGTCCGACGCGAGTACGACGAGATCTGGACCCACCTCGGGGACCGCGCCATCGAGGACCTGATCGACCTGCCGCTGATGGACGACGCGGCGTCGCTGGGCACCGTGGAGGCGCTGAGCAAGCTGTTCGCGCCGGCCGTGCAGACCGATGCCAACCTGGCCGGCCTGACCATCTGCAAGGCAGTCAGCCTCAGCATCGAGCGGGGTAACTGCGATGCGTCCTGCGTGCTCTACGCCAATGTCGGCCGGGTGGCCGGGCGGCGTTTTGGCGACTATCAGGCCGGCTTCCGCTTCGGCCAGCTGGGCTGCGAACTGGTGGACCGGCGCGGCCTCACGCGCTTCGAGGCCAAGACCTTCCTCTGTTTCTCGATCTTCGTCATGCGCTGGCTGCGGCCGGTGCGCGAGTGCGAGCCGATGCTGCGCCGCGCGTTTGCGGCGGCGAACCGGATCGGCGACCTGCCGTACGGCGCCTTCGCGGGCAACGCCCGCAACTCGGACATGCTGTTCGCGGGCGAGCCGCTGGCCGAGGTGCAGGCGGAGGCCGAGCGCGGGCTGGCCTACGCCGAAAAGGTGCGCTTCGGGCTGGTGACCGACTTTATCGGCACGCAACTGGCGCTGGTGCGGATGCTGCGCGGCCTGACGCCGGTCTTCGGCAGCCTGGACGGCGATCCATTCGACGAGGCGCGCGTCGAACAGCATCTGGCGGCCAGCCCGGACCTTGTGTTGGCCGAGTGCTGGTACTGGACCCGGAAGCTCCAGTCGCGCTACCTGTGCGGCGACTACGTCACCGCCATGGCCGCGGCCGCGCGTGCGCAGGTGCTGCTCTCGACCTCGTCCTCGTTCTTCGAGGAGGCGGAATACCACTTCTACGCCGCGCTGGCCGAGGCCGTCACCTGTGACAGCGCGCCGGCCGACGGCCGCCAGCCGCATCTTGACGCGCTGGCCGCACATCACGGGCAGCTCGCGCACTGGGCCGAGCACTGCCCGGAGAACTTCGCGGACCGCGCGACGCTGGTCGGCGCCGAGATCGCCCGGCTTGAAGGCCGTCTGGTGGACGCCGAGCATGGCTACGAGCGGGCCATCGACGCGGCGCAGGCGAGCGGCTTCGTGCACATCGAGGCGCTCGCCAACGAACTGGCCGCGCGCTTCTACGCGGCGCGCGGGCTGGAGAGGATCGCCCGGATCTACCTGCATGACGCGCGCTATGGCTACCTGCGCTGGGGCGCCGACGGCAAGGTGCGGCAGCTCGAGGCCGAGTATCCGTACCTGCGCACCGAAGATCCCGCGCCGGGCCCGACGACCACCATCGCCACGCCGGTGGAGCATCTCGACCTGGCGACGGTTCTCAAGGTGTCTCAGGCCGCCTCGGGCGACATCGTGCTGGAAAACCTGATCGACATGGTCATGCGCACGGCCATCGAGCAGGCCGGCGCCGAACGCGGCCTGCTGGTGCTGTCCGGCGCGGGTGCGCACCGGGTGGCGGCGGAAGCCACCACTGGCACGGACGCGCCCCAGCTCCAGTTGCGCGACGTCCCGGTCAGCGCGGAAATGCTGCCCGAGTCGCTGCTGTTCCACGTGCTGCGCACGCGGGAGAGCGTGGTGCTGGACGATGCGGCGGCCGATTCGCCGTTCGCCACCGACCCCTATGTGCGCCAGCATCGCGCCCGCTCGATCCTGTGCCTGCCGCTGATGAACCAGGCGCGGCTGACCGGCGCGCTCTATCTGGAGAACAATCTCACCGCGCGCGCGTTCAGTCCGACGCGGATCGCGGTGCTGAAGCTGGTGGCGTCGCAGGCCGCCATCTCGCTGGAGAACGCCCGGCTGTACCGCGACGTGGCCGAGCGGGAGGCCAAGATCCGGCGCCTGGTGGAGGCCAATATCATCGGCATCATCGTCTGGAACGTGGCCGGCGAGGTGCTGGAAGCCAATGACGCCTTCCTGCGCATGGTGGGCTACGCGCGCGAGGATCTGATCTCCGGCCGGGTGCGCTGGCGCGACCTGACCCCGCCGGAGATCCGCGCGGAGAGCGAGCTGGCGCTGGCCGAGAGCGAGCGCTCCGGGCACGCCACGCCGTTCGAGAAGGAATACATCCGCAAGGATGGCACGCGGGTGCCGGTCATCGTCGGCCTGGCCTCGTTCGGCGACGGCCGGCAGGAGGGCGTGGCGTTCGTGCTCGACCTGACCGAGCGCAAGCAGGCCGAGGAGCGCGTGCGCGAGGGCGAGCGGCGCTACCGCGAGGTGCAGACCGAACTGGCGCACGCCAACCGGGTAGCGACCATGGGGCAACTGGCGGCGTCGATCGCGCACGAGGTGAACCAGCCGATTGCGGCGACGGTGACCAACGCGCAGGCCGCGCTGCGCTGGCTGGGGGCCCGGCCGCCCAATGTCGACGAGGTGGGGGAGGCGCTGACCCGCATCGTCAAGGACGCCAACCGGGCGGGCGATGTGCTCGGGCGCATCCGCCAGTTGATCAAGAAATCGCCGCCCCGCAAGGAGCCGGTGGACATGAACGCGGCGATCCGCGAGGTGGTGGAGCTGACCCGTGGCGAAGCCGCCAAGGGCCTTGCCACGGTGGAGACGGCGCTGGCGGACGGCTTGCCGCACATCGAGGGAGATCGTGTCGAACTGCAACAAGTGCTGCTCAACCTGATCGTCAATGCGCTGGAGGCGATGGGCGGCGTCAGCGATGGCGGCCGGCACCTGGTGATCCGCACCGCGCCCGCCGAGGACGGCTGCGTGAGCGTGGCCGTGTGCGACTCGGGGCCCGGTTTCGGCGCCGACAGCGCCGACAGCGTCGAGCGCGTGTTCGCCCCGTTCTACACCACCAAGGAAACCGGGCTGGGGATGGGGTTGTCGATCTGCCGGTCGATCATCGACGGACACGGCGGCCGGCTCTGGGCCAGCCCCAACACCCCGCGCGGGGCGGTGGTCCAGTTCACGGTGCCGGCGCGGCAGACGGATTAGCCAGACTGGCTTGGAGGAAAGCAAAAACCGGGGCACAAGGCCCCGGTTTTCTTTTCAACGCTTGGTACTACATCGACATCACAGCGACTGCAGGAACGCGACCACCGCGTCGCGGTCGGCCTTGGGCAGCGCTTCGAACTGCGTGCGGCTGCTGTCGGCCTCGCCGCCGTGCCAGAGGATGGCTTCCAGCATCGAGCGCGCGCGGCCGTCGTGCAGCAGGCGCACGTTCGCGTCGCCGCCCTGTACGAAGCGCAGCGAGCCAACGCCCCACAGCGGCGCGGTACGCCACAGGTTCGGCGCGGCGTTGGCTTCCCGCAGCGAGTCGGCCAGGTTCGGGCCCATGTCGTGCAGCAGCAGGTCCGAGTACGGGTGGATGGTCTGGTTGCGCAGCTCGGCGAACGGGTGCGTGTTGCCGGTCTTCATCGTCGCCGTGTGGCAGGCCACGCAGCGGACCTGGTTGAACAGCGCGGCGCCGCGTGCGATCAGGGGCGGGTCCACGTCATGCTCGGGCGACACGCGGATGCCGTCCGGGAAGCCGCTGCGCAGGCTGCGCTGGGCCGGCACGCCGATCAGCGACAGGTAGTGCGTGAGCCGTTGCAGTTCGCCCTCGGAGACCGAGGTGGCCGCCGAGGTGGTGCGGCAGTCCGGCGCGCCGCGCTGGCAGCCGCGCGTCGGGAACGTCGGCGAGGTCACGCCCATGTCCTTGATCAGCGCATCGCCCACCTGATGGCGCAGGCTGGCCTTCGACGCCTTCCAGCCAAAGCGGCCGAGGTGCGTCTTGCCGGTTTCCGGATCGACGATCCAGTTCGGGATGCCGCGCACGCCGTCGCCGTTGGCGTCGTTCGGGTCGGCCTGGGCCAGGATGGTGGCCTCGGGCAGCGCCTCGATCAGGCCCATGCCGATCACCTGCGGCGCCTGGCGCGCGGAGAACTGCGCGGGCGTGGGGCCCTTGAAGGCGAACACCGGCTTCACCAGTTCCACGCGCTCGCCGTCAGGCAGCGTGCGCACGGTCTTGTCGAGCGCCTGGAGCGTGACGTCGAACGGCGTCGCCGTCGGGTCCTGGGCGTGCTGCTGCACGTTGTAGCCGTAGGCCGGGTCGGCGCGGCCATCGGCGCCGTTGGTCAGCATCGACATGGTGTCGAGCTTCGCCCCGATGCCGGCGGCCACGCTGCGGCCGTTGTTGGTATGGCACTCGATACAGCGCGGCTGGTTGTAGCGCGGGCCGAGCTGGCCGATGTGGGCCGTGAAGACCGGGTTGTCGGCGTCGTGCTCCGAGTGCTTGCCGTCGAGGAACGAGGTGTGGAACAGCCGGCGGCCTTCCACGAAACGCTGCGTGTTGACGATGCCGATGTTGTTCGCCATCTGCTGGAACACGCGCATCGGCTCCTCGGAGTAGTTGTACGAGATGCTGGCCTGGCCGCCGAGCAGCGTCTCTTCGGGCAGCGGTTCCGAGTCGAGGTTCGGGGCGATGCCGTACCACGGGCGCATGCCCACGCCCACCACGTAGAGCTGCTCGAACGAGTAGTAGCGGCTGCCGCCGCCGTCCACCACCGGGTCGCGCTTGAGGCGCGGCGCCGGCGCCAGTTCGACCTTGTCGCCGATCTTGAGCGGGCTGTGCGGATCGGTCCGCCAGTTCGAGTCGAAGGACATCATGCAGTCCTCCTTCGGCTGGCCCTCGCTACAGATCGGCAGGCCGCCCTGTTTCGGATTGTTGAAGCCGTAGTTCAGCGACCAGCCGTAGTCGCGCACGGTGGTGTCCAGGATATTGCGGAACAGGCTGAACGTGGTGCCGTCGAAGATGCCCTGGTTGACGCGCAGGTACACGTCCACGCGCGAGATGCCGGCCGGCACGTGGTCGTGGATTTCCAGGCCGAAGGTGCGGTTCTGGAAGTAGAAGGTCGGGAAGGTCAGGTAGCGGCCCGGGCCCGCATCGGGGGCGTCCCACGCCTCGCCGCGCTCGCGCGCGTGGCGCTCGGTCGGGCGCGAGCCCATCATCGTGACCAGCGTGCCGTCGGCTTCACGGTACTGGATCTGCTCGTTCATCGGCGTGCCTGCCGGGAACAGCGGCGTGTACCCGAGGGTGTCGCCGGCTGGCGTACTCGCGGGCGGCGCGCTGTCACCGCCGCCGCCGCAGGCGGCCAGCAGCAGGGTGGCGGCAACACAGACCGATAGGGCGGCGGATAGGCTCGTTAGGCGCGATAGGCGAGACGTGGCGCGATGCCCGTCGCGCCCCGGCCGAGGGCGTGATGTAAGGACCTGCATGGTTTGACCCCTTCGTTTTTGTTGAACAGCTTCCCGTTACTGCCGGCGGTCACTCTTCGGTGCCGCTCGTATTTGTCGCTGGGTTCATGACAGGTACATGACAAATGTCATGTATCGACATGGCCCGGCGCCCTGGTCGCATGATGCATGCGCAGGGCTGCCCCTACTTAATGGGGGTGAAAGTTAGCAAATGTGAACGGGAAAGTGTGGGCGACGTAGAGGGGTGTCGCGTTGGCGTCACACCGCCAACGCGATAAGCGTGTACCTAAAGAGGACAGGGAGATCAGGCGGAGGCCGCTTCGCCGCGCTCGGCAAGGATTTGCCGGATGGCCTGCTCGAATGCCTCGGGCGCCTGGCCGCCCGTGACGAGGTAGCGGTTGTCGAAAATAATCGACGGCACGGACGTGATACCCATGGCCTGGGACTGCTGCTCCTCGGCGCGGACTTCCTCGACAAAGTCGTCGCTGTCCAACACGGCGCGTGCCGCGGCGACGTCGAGCCCGGCCGACTGTGCCGCTTCCACCAGCACGGCGTGGCTGCTCGGGTCCTTGCCCTCGCCGTGATAGGCGCGCAGCAGGGCTTCCTTCAGCGCCAGCTGCTTGGCCGGCGCCTGCTGGCCCGCCCATTCGAGCAGGCGATGGGCGTCGAAGGTGTTGTAGACCCACTCGCGCGGGCCGAAGGTGAAGCCCACCTCGGCGCCGCGCGCGCGGATCATCGTCTGGGTCTCGGCGATCTGCGCTGGCGTGCGGCCGTACTTCTTGCTGATGTAGCCGACGATGTCCTCGCCCTCGGGCCCCATCTGCGGGTTCAGTTCGAACGGATGGACGACGATCTCGGCCGCCACGGCGTCGCCCAGGCGGGAGAGTGCGACCTGGAGCGAGGACAGGCCGATCGCGCACCAGGGGCAGGCGATGTCGGAAACGAAGTCGATGCGGAGGGGTTGGGCTTGGGTCATGGCAATCCTGTTCGGCGCGCAAAAAAGCGATGACCGACAGGGTAGCCCGATTCGCCGCCCCTTGCAGGCGGCGGGTGTGACGGCGTAAGGGGGAGGGAAGGGCTAGAGCCCTGAGATTGACTGCCCGGGCACTTGCCCGTCGATGATTTCAGTGCCGGCCTGTACCGCCGCGCGGCGTGCGCCGCCGAGGCTGTCCCACTGGCGGGCGAGCATCGGGAAGACCCGGACCAGGGCCGATACCGGATCGGTCCCTTCACGGCAGATCACCACGGAGGCACTGTAGGTGCGGTCCGGGCGGCGTTCGTACCATTCGTGCGTCGCGGCATGTGTGTAGACCAGCGGGTAGATGTCGTACCCTTTGTAGCTGGCGCTCGGTGATGTGTCCATGGCCGCCTCCGGGAAAGTGGATGGGCCCACTGTACGCGCAATTCCACACCAAAACAGGCGCGCCCCGGGTTTATTTCACGTGGCTTTCCGAAAGATGCCCCGGGCGCGCTTTATGGCTGCCGGGCCTCACCCACGCGGCGATTCCTCGGCGATATTGAACTGCGCCTGCAGCGCGCGGATCTTCGGCGCCAGCGCCTCGCTGCAGGCCGCGCCGCTCTCGCCTTCCATCTTCGAGACGCTCCAGTTGCAGCCGTCGCCATCGGGCGCATTCCAGCAGACGTCGCCGAAGCAGCATCCCTTGCAGGCCGGGAGCTTTTCCTGCTCGGCGCGGATCATCGCGCGGACTTCGGCCTTGTTCTTGATCTGTCTCGACATGTCCCCTCCTGGTGGGCGTCGGGCGCCCGGTTTTGTGGTGATGGGTTAGTTATAGTGCATTCGGCGCGTTCGGATTCGCGCGGGATGGGGGGTCTGTCACCGACTTTTCACGCTGTTGTGCTAGCGTCGCGCGCTGGCGCACATCGTGTCGATCATCGACGAAGGGACAGGGGGTTTCATGCAATCCGGCATTGTCGAATCCGGCTATGGTTCCGATCCGGTGGGGCTCGTCAACGGGTTCCTGTTCGAGCCGGGGCAGCCGCCGCGCGAGATTCCATCCGCCGAGGCAGTAGCCTGGTTGCAGCGCCAGGATGCGGCGGACGCCGATCCCTCCCAGGCGCGTCCCCATGACGGGCCGTTCCTGTGGCTGCATTTCAACCTGTCGCACAGCGCCTGCGAGCGCTGGATGAAGGCCCACCTCGGCCTGCCCGACGATTTCTTCGAGGCGCTGCGGCAGGGGTCGCACTCCACGCGCATCGAGCGCCAGGAAGACGCGCTGCTGGCCGTGGTCAACGACGTGATCTACAACTTCGGGGTGACCTCGACCGACATCTCCACCCTCTGGGCCAACGCCGACCACCGCCTGCTGGTGACCGCCCGGGCACGCCCGCTGCGCTCCGTGGACAAGCTGCGCGCCGCCGTGCGCCGGGGCGAGGACTTCCGCTCGCCGCTGGATCTCGTCGTGCACCTGTTGCGCGATCAGGCTGATGTGCTGGTACAGATCGTGCGTGAAACCGGGGTCAGTGTGGACCAGATCGAGGACCGCCTGCTGTCCCAGCGGCTGCAGGGCAACCGTGCCGACCTGGGCGCCATGCGGCGCGGGCTGGTGCGGCTGCAGCGCCTGCTGGCGCCCGAGCCCGGCGCGCTGTTTCGGCTGCTGAACCGCCCGCCGGCGTGGCTGCGCGAGGCCGACCTGCAGGCGCTGCGCGAGTCGACCGAGGAATTCTCGCTCGTGCTCGACGACCTGGCCGCGCTGGTGGAGCGGATCAAGCTGCTGCAGGAAGAAATCGCCGCCAAGCTCAACGAGCAGACCAACCGCACGCTGTTCACGCTGACGCTGGTGACCGTGCTGGCGCTGCCGATCAACATCGTGGCCGGCTTCTTCGGCATGAACGTGGGCGGCATTCCGCTGGCCGACCACCCGCACGGCTTCTGGGTGCTGGTGGCGGTGGTGGGCAGCTTCTCGGTGCTGGCCGGGCGATGGGCGTTCCGGAAGCAGGCGGAGTGACCCGCACCACGCAAATTCATGCAATTGCCATGGGTCAGGCGTACGATATTTCGCCATAGCCGATGCAGGACATGACGGAGGATTTGCCATGGATTACAACGACGAAGCGCTGATCCGGCGCATCCACCGCGAGGTGGCGGACTACTACGACGAGGAACTGGAACTGGAGCTCGAGGACCGGGATCCTTCGGTGATCCAGAGCCTGCTGGCGCGCGAATCGGGCGGGCCTGGCGATACTTCGGACGTGCCCGACAGCGACGCTGAGCGCGCGGAACGTCACATGTACTTCCGCGAACTGTTCCGCCTGCAGGGCGAACTGGTGAAGCTCCAGAGCTGGGTGGTGGCCACGGGCCACAAGGTGGTGATCCTGTTCGAGGGCCGCGACGCCGCCGGCAAGGGCGGGGTGATCAAGCGCATCACGCAGCGGTTGAACCCGCGCGTGTGCCGGGTGGCCGCGCTGCCGGCGCCCAACGACCGCGAGCGCACGCAGTGGTATTTCCAGCGCTATGTGTCGCACCTGCCGGCCGCCGGCGAGATGGTGCTGTTCGACCGCAGCTGGTACAACCGCGCTGGCGTGGAGCGCGTGATGGGCTTCTGTACCGACGACCAGTACGAGGAGTTCTTCCGCTCGGTGCCGGAGTTCGAGCGCATGCTGGTGCGCTCGGGCATCCAGGTCGTCAAGTACTGGTTCTCGATCTCGGACGAGGAGCAGCACCTGCGCTTCCTGAGCCGCATCCACGATCCGCTCAAGCAGTGGAAGCTGAGCCCGATGGACCTGGAGTCCCGCCGCCGCTGGGAAGACTACACCCGGGCCAAGGAGACCATGCTCGAGCGCACCCACATTCCGGAGGCGCCGTGGTGGATCGTGCAGGCCGTGGACAAGAAGCGCGCGCGGCTGAACTGCATCCGCCACCTTCTGACGCAGATGCCGTACGTGGAGCCGTCGCAGCCGGTCATCGTGCTGCCCGAGCGCGAGCGCCATGCCGACTACACGCGCCAGCCGGTGCCGGACTCGATGATCGTGCCGGAAGTCTACTGATCCGCCAGATCTGGCCCCAAAGCAGCAAAAACGACAGAACGCGACAAATTCTGACAAATCCCTAAAGCACGGGTGACACCCGCCGTTAAGACAGGACGCGCCCCGGCACCCTGCCGGGGGCTCACCTATTTCTTGGGAGTGTCCTGATGCGTCGCCTTGCTGTGCGTGGTTCTGATCTGTCCCTGTTTTCGCGCGGCCTCCCCGCGCTGACCGTCCTGGCGGCGCTTGCGCTCACCGCCTGCGGCGGCGGCGGTGACAATGCCGCCACTACCACCACGACGCAGCAGCAGGCCGGCGACACCAACACGCCCGTAGTCCCGACGCAGCCGCTGCTGGTGACCGGCCTCGACCAGGCCTGCAGCGGCGTCCAATGCAGCGCCGCCACCAGCGCCACCTTCTCGGGCGCGGGCACCGGCATCTGGGGCCACACCAACGCCGGCGGCACCTCCGAAGACGTGCAGTTTTCGATCTCGGGCCTGCTCGGCACCTCGATCTCGCTGCTGCTGACCAACGTGAAGGACACCCTGGCGCTGATGCCGGCCGGGCTCTCCGCCAGCATGCTCGATGCCACCACGGTGACCCGCCTGTCGCCCCAGGCCCTGACCGCTGACGCCGAGGCCGAAGCCCGCCGCCGCGAGATCGCCGAATTCAACCGCACCGGCTGGGCCGAGAAGGTTGCCGCCGCGCAACCGCTGCGCCAGACGCTGGGCGTGCCGGCGCCACATGCCGTCGCCGTGCCGGGCGTGGGTTCGACGAAGTCCTGGTACCACACCGACGGCTCCACGCGCCCGGCCACGCTGCGCAAGCAGATGACCGCCACCGACGGCACCCTCGTCAACGTCTGGGTGGAAGACTCCCAGTACAACGTCGTCAACGGCATCGACTCGACCATCGTCGACGACCTGGGCGCCGCCTTCGCCGGCACGGGCAAGATCTATGACCTGCTGACGGGCATCGGCGGCGCGGTCTGGGGCGCAAACACGCATCCGGACACCGTGCTGCCCGCCGGCCAGCCGATCGACATCGTCATCCTGAATTTCGACGGCAACGGCGCCCCGGGCGGCACCGTGGGCTACTTCTGGGGCCTGCACAACCTGCTGAAGACCGCGGATTCGCGCAGCAACGAGTCGATTTCGCTGTACCTGGACAGCGAGACGCTGGCCCTGGGCGGCGCCACCGGCATGAAGGCGATGAAGATGACCATGGCGCACGAAGGGACGCACATGCAGAACTTCTACCGCCGCGCCGTGAAGATGGGCACCGCCTACGCCTACGACGACTGGCTCGAGGAAATGACGGCGATGCAGATGGAGGACTTCCTCAGCTACAGCATCGACCCGACCTACAACGCGATCCGCGATGTGCGCTTCCCGGACTTCTACCGCTACAGCGGCTTCAACTGCCCGCTGCTGACCTTCACGGGCGGCGGCACGTGCGAGAGCTACTCGGTCTCCGGCAGCTTCGGCGGCTTCCTGGACCGCCAGCTCGGGCTGCCCTTCTATAAGGATCTGCTGACGCGCCAGGTGGTGGGCTCCAAGACGGTGCTCGACCAGGCGATCCAGGCGGCCCAGCCGGGCCTGTCCTTCAACCTGGCGCTGACGCGCTGGGCGGCGACCAACGGCAGCGGCATGCCGGCGGACAAGGCGCCGACCGGCTACGGCTATCCACGCTGGACCGACGGCACCTTCGAGCTGCCGGAGATCGACCCGGCCTCCACCGCCAATGCCGCGCTGCGCAAGCTGCCGGCGTCGGTGCCGACCTTCCTGCAGGGCCTCGGCACGCTGCCGCTGAAGCGCACGGCCACCAATGGCGTCTACAGCGACAAGGTGCGCCTGCCGGCCGGCGTGACGCTGTCCGTCGTGGCCTACTGATCGGTCCTGCCGGGTCCGATCGCTTCCCGGCATCCCCTATGACTTATAGCGGGATGCCCGGGAACGCCTCTTCGAAGGTCAGCACGGTTCCCGTCAGCGCGCCGTCGTAGCCCGGCAGCGCGTTGACGCGTTCACGGTAGGCCGCGCTGCGCATGGCCGACACCGCGCCAGCCAGCGCCGGACTGTGCAGCGCCGCCTTTCCGATCGCAAAGAAATAGCGCTCCTTGAGCACGGGCACGAATTCGAGCCCGAAGCGGCGCGCTGCCGTCTCCACGCCGAAGCCCACATCGGCCATGCCGCTGCCGATATAGGCCGCCACCGCCGCGTGCGTGAACTCCCCATTGCTGAAGCCCTCGATCCGGTTCGGGTCGATACCGCGCCGCGCCAGCATCAGCTCCAGCAGCAGCCGCGTGCCCGAGCCGACCTGCCGGTTCACGAATCGCACGTCCGGCCGGACCAGGTCTTCCAGCGTTTCCACGCCAAGCGGGTTGCCGGGCCGCACAAAGAGACCCTGGGAGCGCACGGCGAGATGGATCAGGCAATGCGTCTCGGGCCGCAGCCAGGCGGCGAAGCGGTGCAGGGTATCCTGTTCGAGTGCCCCAATCGGCACATGAAAGCCGGCCACGTCGCACGCACCCTCGGCCAGCGCCGCCGCGGCTTCCAGGCTGCCGCAGTACTTCAGGTCGTGCCGCACCTTCTGTTCGTCGAGATAGTCGCGCAGCGCCGCCACCGCGAAACCGTGGCTGGCGTAGAGCCGCACGGCCGGGTCGGTGGCATCCATCAGCTTCTTCAGTTCGATTTCCAGTTCGGACGCCAGGCTGTCCAGCGTGGGCGAGAGCCGCGCCGCGATGCGCTTGCTGGCCCACACCAACTGCTGGGCCATCGGCGTCAGGGTGGAGCCCCGTCCACGTGTCTTGGCGATCAGGGCGCCGCCGAACAGCGTTTCGGCGTCGCGCAGGATGCCCCAGGCGTAGCGGTAAGACAACGACACGGCCTCGGCCGACTGGGCGATGTTGCCGGTGGCCTCGATATGGCCAAGCAGGGCCACCAGCCGTGACACATCAAGGCTGGGCGCGGCCCGCGCGGCATCGGGGGCGGCGTCGTCGCGGATCTGGAGATGGGGCTCGATCGAGATACGTAGCATATGCAGAAAATAGCATATTGAACGCCAGAAATCACGGGCTTATAGTCGCGAAAAGGCCCAAAGAGCCAGCTGCGAAACCCCGGAATATGAAATAAATAGCCTATGTGGTCCCGGGGCCAGAACGATGACAAGCACGGAGACAACCATGCCGGACATCCCCAATTCCATTACGCGCATCGTCGATGCCCGGCGCAACATGCCGGGCGCGCTGCTGCCCATCCTGCACGAGATTCAGGACAGCCACGGCTTCATTCCCGCCGATGCGGTGCCAGTCATCGCCAAGGCGTTGAATCTCTCGCGCGCCGAAGTACACGGCGTGATCACGTTCTATCACCATTTCCGCGAGCAGCCGGCGGGCCGGCACGTGGTGCAGGTCTGCCGCGCCGAGGCGTGCCAGTCCGTGGGTGCCGACGCGCTTGCCGCGCACGCCAGCCGGGCGCTGGGCTGCGGCTTCCACGAGACCACGGCCGATGGCCGCTTCACGCTGGAGCCGGTCTACTGCCTGGGCCAGTGCGCATGCGGCCCGGCGATGCTGATCGGCGAACAGCTCCACGGACGCGTCGATGCGAAGCGCTTCGACGCGCTGGTGGCGGCGCTGCCGGAAATCACCGAAGCGGCCGAGGCGGAGGTCCAGGCATGAGCACGACGATCTTCGTCCCGCGCGACTCCACCGCGCTGGCCCTCGGCGCCGACGATGTGGCGCGCGCCATCGAACAGGAAGCCGCCAAGCGCGGCGCGGACGTGCGCATCGTGCGCAATGGCTCGCGCGGCCTGTTCTGGCTTGAGCCGCTGGTCGAGGTGCAGACCGACGCGGGCCGCGTGGCCTACGGGCCGGTGGCCGCCAGCGATGTGCCCGGCCTGTTCGACGCCGACTTCCTGACCGGCGGCGCGCACGCGCTGGCCCACGGCCTGACCGACGAGATCCCGTTCCTGAAGAAGCAGGAGCGGCTGACCTTCGCGCGGGTGGGCATCACCGATCCGCTCTCGCTCGACGACTACATCGCCCATGAGGGCTACGCGGGGCTGATCCGCGCGCTGGCCATGGCGCCGGCCCAGATCGTCCAGGAAGTCACCGACTCGGGCCTGCGCGGCCGGGGCGGCGCCGCGTTTCCCACCGGCATCAAATGGAAGACCGTGCTGGGCGCGGCGTCGGACATCAAGTACATCGTCTGCAATGCCGACGAGGGCGACTCCGGCACCTTCTCCGACCGCATGGTCATGGAGGACGATCCGTTCATGCTGATCGAAGGCATGACGATCGCCGGCCTCGCCGTCGGCGCCGAGCGCGGCTATATCTATACCCGCTCCGAATACCCGCACGCGATTGCCGTGACCGAGGCGGCCATCGCCCTGGCCACGCGGGCCGGCTGGCTGGGCGATGACATTCGCGGCAGCGGCCGGCGCTTCCATCTGGAAGTGCGCAAGGGCGCTGGCGCCTATGTCTGCGGCGAGGAAACGGCGCTGCTGGAGAGCCTGGAAGGCAAGCGCGGCGTGGTGCGCGCCAAGCCGCCGCTGCCGGCCATCGAAGGGCTGTTCGGCAAGCCCACCGTCATCAACAACGTGATCTCGCTGGCCACGGTGCCGGTGATCCTGGCGCGCGGCGCCACGTTCTACCGGGACTTCGGCATGGGCCGCTCGCGCGGCACGCTGCCGTTCCAGCTGGCCGGCAACGTCCTGCAAGGCGGGCTGGTGGAGAAGGCGTTCGGCATCACGCTGCGTGAACTGCTGGTGGACTACGGCGGCGGCACGCGCAGCGGCCGGGCCATCCGCGCGGTGCAGGTCGGCGGGCCGCTGGGCGCCTACCTGCCCGAGTCGCGCTTCGACACGCCGATGGACTACGAGGCCTTCGCCGCCTTCGGCGCGGTGGTCGGCCACGGCGGCATTGTCGTGTTCGACGAGACCGTGGACATGGCCAAAATGGCCCGCTACGCCATGGAGTTCTGCGCGATCGAGTCCTGCGGCAAGTGCACGCCGTGCCGCATCGGCTCCACGCGCGGCGTGGAGGTCATCGACCGGATCATTGCCGGCGAGCAGCCGGTGAAACAGGTGGCGCTGGTGCGCGACCTCTGCGACACCATGCTCAACGGCTCGCTCTGCGCGATGGGTGGCATGACGCCGTACCCGGTGCTTTCCGCGCTGAACGAGTTTCCGGAGGATTTCGGCCTCGCGCCGAAGTCCGCCAAGGCCGCCTGAGCCGGATCACCGAGCCAGATCAAAGAACGACGCGCCCCTCAGGGGCGCGCAGCCCTACGAAGTTTGACGGGAGACATCCCTTGAACGCACGCGACGATTTCGATTTTGGAACCCCGGCCAGCCTGTCCGAGACGCAGGTGACGCTGGAAATTGACGGCGTGGCCGTCACGGTGCCGGCCGGCACCTCGGTGATGCGGGCGGCGGCCGAGGCCGGTGTGGGCGTACCCAAGCTGTGCGCCACCGATTCGCTGAAGTCCTTCGGCTCGTGCCGGCTCTGCCTGGTGGAGATCGAGGGACGGCGCGGCTACCCGGCCTCGTGCACCACGCCGGTGGAGGCGGGCATGAAGGTCCGCACCCAGAGCGACAAGCTCGGCGACCTGCGGCGCGGCGTGATGGAACTCTATATTTCCGATCATCCGCTCGACTGCCTGACCTGCCCGACCAACGGCAACTGCGAATTGCAGGACATGGCCGGTGTGGTCGGCCTGCGCGAGGTGCGCTACAACGACGGCGCCAGCGCGGTGCCGGTGGCTACGCACACGGCGCTGACCAAGGACGAATCGAACCCGTATTTCACCTACGATGCCTCGAAGTGCATCGTCTGCAACCGCTGCGTGCGCGCCTGCGAGGAAACCCAGGGCACCTTCGCGCTGACCATCAGCGGGCGCGGCTTCGAGTCCCGCGTGGCGGCCGGCACGAGCCAGTCGTTCATGGAGTCTGACTGCGTGTCCTGCGGCGCCTGCGTGCAGGCCTGCCCGACGGCCACGCTGACCGAGACGTCGGTCATCAAGCTGGGGCAGGCATCGCACAGCACCGTGACCACCTGCGCCTATTGCGGCGTGGGCTGCTCGTTCAAGGCCGAGATGAAGGGCAACGAGGTCGTGCGCATGGTGCCGTACAAGGACGGCCAGGCCAACGAGGGCCACGCCTGCGTGAAGGGCCGCTTCGCCTGGGGATACGCCACGCACAAGGACCGCATCCTCAAGCCGATGATCCGGGCGAAGATCACCGACCCGTGGCGCGAAGTGTCGTGGGAGGAAGCCATCGGCTACGCGGCCTCGCAGTTCAAGCGTATCCAGGCCGAGCACGGCAAGGATTCGATCGGCGGTATCGTCTCGTCGCGCTGCACCAACGAGGAAGGCTATCTGGTGCAGAAGCTCGTGCGCGCGGCCTTCGGCAATAACAACGTCGATACTTGCGCCCGGGTTTGCCACTCGCCCACCGGCTATGGCCTGAAGACCACGCTGGGCGAGTCCGCTGGCACGCAGACCTTCCGCTCGGTGGCCAAGGCTGATGTGATCATGGTCATCGGCGCCAATCCGACCGACGGCCACCCGGTGTTCGCCTCGCGCATGAAGAAGCGCCTGCGCGCCGGCGCCAGGCTGATCGTGGCCGATCCGCGCCGCATCGACCTGGTCGATGCGCCGCACATCCGCGCCGACTTCCACCTGCAACTGCGCCCGGGCACCAACGTGGCGCTGGTCACGTCGATGGCGCACGTCATCGTCACCGAAGGGCTGCTGGCCGAGGCCTTCATCGCCGAGCGTTGCGAGGATCGCGCGTTCCAGCAGTGGCGCGACTTCGTGGCGCTGCCCGAGAACTCGCCCGAGGCCATGGAAGCCGTGACCGGCGTCCCGGCCGGGACGCTGCGCGGCGCTGCCCGCCTCTACGCCACGGGCGGCAATGCGGCGATCTACTACGGGCTCGGCGTGACCGAGCACGCGCAGGGCTCGACCACGGTGATGGGCATCGCCAACCTCGCCATGGCCACCGGCAACATCGGCCGCGAAGGCGTGGGCGTGAACCCGCTGCGCGGGCAGAACAACGTCCAGGGTTCGTGCGACATCGGCTCCTTCCCGCACGAACTGCCGGGCTATCGCCATGTGTCCGATTCGACGGTGCGCGGCGCCTTCGAGGCCGCCTGGAATGTCGAGATCAACCCGGAGCCGGGCCTGCGCATCCCGAACATGTTCGAGGCGGCGCTGACCGGTTCGTTCAAGGGGCTGTACTGCCAGGGCGAGGACATCGTGCAGTCGGACCCGAACACGCAACACGTGTCCGAGGCGCTGTCGTCGATGGAATGCATCGTCGTGCAGGACATCTTCCTGAACGAGACCGCCAAGTACGCCCACGTGTTCCTGCCGGGTTCGTCGTTCCTGGAGAAGGACGGCACGTTCACCAACGCGGAGCGCCGTATCTCGCGCGTGCGCAAGGTCATGCCCCCGAAGGGCGGTTATGCTGACTGGGAGGCCACCATCCTGCTGGCCAACGCGCTTGGCTACCCGATGCACTACAACCATCCGTCCGAGATCATGGACGAGATCGCGCGGCTCACGCCGACCTTCTCGGGCGTGAGCTACCAGAAGCTCGACGCGCTGGGCAGCATCCAGTGGCCGTGCAACGCCGACGCGCCGACCGGCACGCCGACCATGCACGTCGATGCCTTCGTGCGCGGCAAGGGCAAGTTCATCATCACCAAGTACGTGGCGACCGACGAGCGCGTCAATCGCAAATACCCGCTGATCCTGACCACGGGGCGCATCCTGTCGCAATACAACGTGGGCGCCCAGACGCGGCGCACCCACAACGTGCACTGGCACGACGAGGACCGGCTGGAGATCCATCCGCACGATGCCGAGGAGCGTGGCATCAAAGACGACGACTGGGTGGGCGTGCAGAGCCGCGCGGGCGAGACGGTGCTGCGCGCCATCGTCAGCGAGCGGATGCAGCCAGGCGTGGTGTACACCACGTTCCACTTCCCCGAGTCCGGCGCCAACGTGATCACCACGGACAACTCGGACTGGGCCACCAACTGCCCCGAGTACAAGGTGACGGCGGTGCAGGTGATGCCGGTGGCGCAGCCGTCGTCCTGGCAGCGCGAGTACGAGGCGTTCAACCGCGAGCAGCTGGCGCACCTGCGCGCGGCCAGCGAGCCGGTGCAGGCGTCGGCGGAGTAGGGCGATGAAGCGCTGCATGCCGCCACACGAGACCGCGCCGGATGCTGCGGGGGAATTCCCAGCGACCCAGCAGTCGATGGCGGTGACGCGCTGGCGCGGCGGGGAAGCGATGGCGGCGACAGCCGAGATCGACCATATCGCCGAGGAAGTGCCCGTGGCGCTGGAGTACAACGGCGTCTCGCACGCGGTGATGCTGGCCACGCCGGCCGATCTGGAGGACTTCGCGCTGGGCTTCAGCCTGAGCGAGGGCATCGTGGCGGCGCCGCGCGACATCTACGGCATCGAGGTGGTCACGCGCCCGAACGGCGTGGCCGTGGAGATCGAGATCGCCAGCGAGGCCTTCGTGGCGCTGAAGGCGCGGCGCCGCGCGCTGGCCGGCCGTACGGGCTGCGGGCTGTGCGGCACCGAATCGCTCGACGAGGTCATGCGGGCGCCGCACGCGGTGCAGAGCGAGGCGTCCTTCGACCCGGCCGTGCTGCACGCCGCCTTCGCCCAGTTGCAGCGCCGTCAGGCCCTGCTGCGCGACACCGGCGCCACGCACGCGGCGGGCTGGCTGCGCGCCGATGGCGAGGTATCGCTGGTGCGCGAGGACGTGGGCCGGCACAACGCGCTGGACAAGCTGGCGGGCGCCCTGGCCCGTTCGGACGAGGATATCGGGCGCGGCGCGGTCATCGTGACCAGCCGCGCGAGCTATGAGATGGTGCTGAAGACGGCCGCCATCGGGGCGGGGGTGCTGGCAGCGGTGTCCGGCCCCACCGCGCTGGCGGTGCGCCTGGCCGGGACGGCCGGCGTCACGCTGGCGGGATTCGTGCGCGCGGGCGGCCTGGTCGCCTACGCGCATCCACATCGACTACGGATGGCTTAGACCTGTCATGCACATCGACAACCTGATCAAGATGGCTAACCAGATCGGCGGCTTCTTCGAAGCCATGCCGGACCGCGACGAGGCGCTGGCCGACATCGCCAGCCACCTGAAGCGCTTCTGGGAGCCGCGCATGCGGCGCGCACTGCTGGCACACGTGGACGCGACGGATGGGGGCGAAGGGCTTATCCCCATCGTGCAGGCGGCGGTGGCGCGGCATCGGGAGAAGCTGGAGATCACGTTGCGGGCCACCGTGTGACCTACTTCTTGAGCCGATACAGCACCTGAAGAATCACGAGCCCGAACAGCGTGCCGACCACGGCCGTGCTTTCGCGGCCGAGGCCGCAAGCCACGCCGATGGCGGCCACGGTCCAGATGCTGGCGGCCGTAGTCAGGCCCTGGATGTTTTCCTCGCTGTTGAGCTTGATGATGGCGCCCGCGCCCAGGAAGCCGATGCCGGACGCCACGCCCTGAAGCACGCGGCTCATGTCCGCGACCTCCATGCCCGCCATCAGCGGCACGAGCACGAACAGCGCCGATCCCAGCGCCACGAGCATGTGCGTGCGCAAGCCGGCGGCCTTGCCGGCCGCTTCCCGCTCGAACCCGATCAGCCCGCCCAGCACGATCGCGAGCGTGAGCCGCGTGAGAATGCGGGTCAGTTCCGCGACATCGGGGATATCGGCAAATTCCGAACGCAGCGTGCTGTAGACCTCTCCCCAGATCCCATCCATGGCAGGCTCTCCGTGATCGTCTTGCGGGGAGGCTAGCATGCAGGGCGCTGCGCGCGCAGTCGGGCGCCGGCTGACAGCGGAAGTGCCGAGGTCAGCCCAAATTCAGCGCAGGCGCAGCGGCTCGAGCAGCGCGGCGTCGTACTGGGCGCGCGATATACGGCCCAGTTCCATCATCCGTAGCAGGATATAGGTCTGCCGCTGCCGCGCCCGGCGCGGGTTGACCACGGGATTGTTGGCCGATGGCGCCTTGGGCAGGCCGGCCAGCATCGCGCATTCGGCCAGCGAGAGCTGGGCCACGGGCTTGGCGAAGTAGGTCTGGGCGGCCTCGTCGAAGCCATAGGCGCCCTGGCCGAGGTAGATCTTGTTCAGATAGATCTCAAGGATCTCGTCCTTGGTCAGCGCGCGCTCGATCCGGTAGGCCATCAGCACTTCGTAGAGCTTGCGCGTGTAGGTCTTCTGGCGCGACAGGAAGAAGTTGCGCGCCACCTGCATGGTGATGGTGGACGCCCCTTGGGAGAGGTCGTCCGAGAGATTGGCGATGCCGGCCCGCATCACGCCGACGTAGTCCACGCCGTCATGGAGATAGAAGCGGTCATCCTCGATGGCCACCACCGCCTCGCGTAGCGCCGGCGGGAACTGGCGTAGCTCGACATAGTCCGGCGTCTTGCGGAACGCGGTCAGGGAGTCGAGCGACGGAAGCTGGCGGTCGGCCACCAGTACCGCGAAGGCGATGAGCAACGCACCGCCGAGTACGGCGAGCAGGACGAGTTTGACGAAGGCGGACCAGAGGCGTTGCATGGCGCATATTTTGCCATGGGTCCGATGACGATTCGGAAATTGCCGATCGCCCGCCTTAATTCGGGCACGGGTTTCGTGATGGGGGCGTCTTGTTGGCGGGGACGGCGGTCAGACCCAGCCGAGCCAGCGCCAGTACGTGGCCGCGAACAGCAGCATCAGGCCATAGCCGATGATCGTCAGCGGAATGCCCACGCGGGCGAACTGTCGGCCGTTGAAGGTGTCCGTGCCGAGGCAGACCATGTTCTGCGGCGCGTTGATCGGCAGGATGAAGCCGAAGCTGACCGTGAAGCCGAGCAGCATGGTCATGCCGACCTTGTTGATGTCGCCCGGCAGCGTCTGGAGCACCGAGATCAGGATGGGCAGCAGCGCGGCGGTCAGCGCGGTGGCGCTGGCGAACCCCAGATGGATCAGGATCAGGAACGCGGACAGCACCGCGAAGACCATCAGCACGCCATGGTCGGCAAGGCCGGAATGCGTGACCACGAACTTGCCGAGCCACTGGCCGGCCTGCGTGGTCAGCAGCGCGGTGCCAAGGCTGATGCCGACGCCGAACACGATCAGCGTGCCCCACGGCGTGCGCGCCTGCATGGTCTTCCAGTCCATCACGCCAAAGCGCGGCAGCATCAGGATCACCAGGCCGACGAAGGTGATCGTCGCGGTGTCGAAGCTGTGCAGCTTGCCCTCGGTCGCCCAGAACACCAGCAGGCCGATGGCGACGGCGGCGAGACGTTTCTGCGGGCCGGTCATCGGCCCGAGCGCGGCCAGTTCGCGCTGCACGGCTTCCTTGCCGCCGGCAATCGCATCGGTTTCAGGCGGCAGCAGCCAGCGCACGAGGAAATAGAGCACCGCCGACATGATGAGCGCCCACGGCGCGCCGGCGATCAGCCATTGCAGCCAGGTCACGCGCTCCCCGAGCAGCTTGTCCATGAAGCCGGCGGTCAGCAGGTTCTGCGCGGCGGCGGTCTGGATACCGACGTTCCACACGCTGGTGGCCATCGCCACCATGATCATGATGCCGGCGGCGGTATTGGACTTCTTGTCCACGCCGAACGCGGCAATCACGCCCATCATGATCGGCACCGTGCAGGCGCTGCGCGCGGTGGCGCTGGGTACGACCAGGCTGAGGATGATCGTGACCGCGATGGTGCCGATGAGGATGCGGCGCGTGCTGGTGCCGATGGCGGAGAGCGTGACCAGCGCGATGCGCCGGTCGAGCCCCGTCACGGTCATCGCGGCCGAGATGAACAGCGCGGCCGCCACCAGCGCGAGCGCCGTGTTCGAGAAGCCGGCCAGCGCCATGCCCAGCGCGCGCGAGGTGCCGTAGTTGACCGTGGAATCGGCCACCGTCGGCGCGAAGCCGATCAGGCCCGCCATCAGCGAGGTGATCATGATCGCGCTGGTCTCGTAGGTCACCGCCTCGGTGATCCACACGACCACGGCGAAGGCGAGGATGGCGAGCATGCGCTGCCCCGCGATGGGAAGCCCTTCGGGCGTAGGTATCAGGAGTACCGCGGCGAGCACGGCGAGGGCGAGGTACAAGCCCCAGTGGAGGGTCACCTTGGGGGTGACGGGCGCCGACATGGCGGCGGCGGGTGCAGCAGAGATATGCGAGTCAGGCATCTTGACTTCCTAAGTGGATGAGCCTGTCGACGCGGTCGTCACGCAGGGTCGCCGCGGTCGACCCACGCATTATGAGAAGCGTGCCTGCCCATGCCAAGGCACCGCGTCAGCGCGATTTGTCCAGGATCAAGCCTCTGCAAGATCAGGCATCGGGGGCGACACACGGTGCGTCACGGCGGCGCAACGGATGGCGGACATTGGGCGATTCCCGATGGCGCCGCGTGTCCTCGATCTGAAATAATTGGGGACGATGTTGAAAACCCTTCGATCACCCTTAACCGGACACCGACATGGTGACTCACCCAACACACATCCGTCCGTGCCTGCCGCTGGAGACGATCAGCAACGCACGTGACCTCGGTGGCCTCGTCGGCGCGCATGGGCGCCGCGTGCGTCACGGCAAGCTCTTTCGCAGCGGCAATCCGGCGCTGGCCAGCGTGGCGGACCTGGATCGCCTGCATGCGCTGGGCCTCGACATGGTCATCGACTTTCGCTCGGCCGGCGAGAAGTCCCCGCAGGAGGCCGCCTTCGGTGAGCGCTTCCGCTGGATTCCCGTGCCGGTGCTGGAGGGCAGCATGGCGATGGACGTGCTGATGCCGCGCCTGCGTGACAGCACGCCGGCGCAGGTCCATGCCTTCATGGTCGATGTCTACCGCGATTTCCCGGTGCGCTATCGCGACGCGTTCGGCGGCTTCCTGCGCAATGCGGAGACAGGCGGCACGCTGTACTACCACTGCACGGCCGGCAAGGACCGCACCGGCTTTGCGTCGCTGCTGCTGCTGTCCGCGCTTGGCGTGGCGCGGGACGACATCGTCGCCAACTACCTCGAGTCCAACCACTGGAACCGCCGCTTCAACGAGGCGATCCTCGCGCGAACCGAGGCGCTGGGCGTGCCGCCCGACGTCATCATGCCGTTGCTCGAGGTGCGGCCGGAATACCTGGAGGCGTCGATCGCCGCCATCGAGCAGGCGCACGGCGGCCTGGAGGCTTATCTGGCCGATGGTCTTGGCGTCGATATCGACCGCCTGCGCGGCCACTATCTCGAAGCCTGAGCCCGGCCGCCGCCGCTACTACAGTCCGCCGCGCTCGCGCAGGATGCGCGCGGTGGAGAGCGCAATCATGCCTTCCTCGTCGGTCGGCAGCACCAGCACGGGCACGCGGCTGTCGTCGCGGCTCACGCGCTGGGTGTTGGCGACATTGGCCTGCTCGTCAAGGCGGATGCCGAACAGCCCGTCGAGGTAGGCGCAGATGCGCGCACGCACCTCGGCGGAGTTCGCACCGATGCCTGCCGTGAACACCAGCGTATCGAGCCCGCCCAGCGTGACGGCCAGCTTGCCGATCTCCTGCGCGGCGCGATAGGCGTAGAAGTTCACCGCCAGTACGGCGCGCGGCTCGTTGCTGGCCAGCAGCACGCGCATGTCGCTGCTGATGCCGGAAATCCCCTTGAGCCCCGACTGGCCGTACAGCATGGCCTGGATCGCATCGGCTTCCATGCCTTGCGCGGCGAGCCACAGCACCGCGCCCGGATCGATATTGCCGCAGCGCGTGCCCATCGGCATGCCATCCAGCGCGGTCAGTCCCATTGTCGATTCCACACTCCGGCCCTCGCGCATCGCGCAGAGGCTGGCGCCGTTGCCAAGATGCGCCACGATGACACGGCCTTCGGCGAGGTCCGGCGCCACCTGCCGCAGCCGGCGCGCGATATACGCATACGACAGCCCGTGGAAGCCATAGCGGCGGATGCCGCGCTCGTAGTACTCGTACGGCAGCGCCATCAACTGCGCGAGCGGGTCGTGGCCGGCGTGGAAGGCGGTGTCGAAGCAGGCCACCTGCAGCAGCTCCGGCACGGCGGCGCGCACCGCACGGATCGCGGTCAGGTTATGCGGCTGGTGGAGCGGGGCGAGCGGGACGAGGGCCTCCAGCCGCTCGATCACGTTGTCGTCGATCGCCACCGCATCGGCGAAGTCTGCGCCGCCATGCACCACGCGATGGCCGACCGCCACCGGTGGCGTATCGCGCAGGCCCACGCTCAGCGTCAGCCGAATCAGGCGGAAGGCGGCATCGTGGTCGGCCACCTGCTCCACGGGAAACTGCTCATCGGCCACGACGCGGCCGTCGGCCATGCGCGCGGTCAGGCGCGGCGCCACGCCGATGCCCTCGATCTGCCCGTGCGCGGCCAGTTCGGGCTGGATATCGACATTGTGATGCGCCGACTCGGGCACCACGTAGATGGAAACCTTCACGCTCGATGACCCGGCGTTGACAACGAGGATCACGGGATGGACGGTACTCAAGATGATTCTCCTGGCGACTGTCTTGGCGCTGGCATCGCGCTCAGGCGGGCACGGCGGCGGCGGTGCGGCGCGCATGCGCAAGCAACACGGCGATGGCGCAACTGCCGATGCGCGCGCGCACGCTGTCGGCACGGCTCGTCAGGATGATCGGCACCCGTGCGCCCAGCACGATGCCGGCGGCCTCGGCGCCGGCCAGGAAGGTGAGCTGCTTGGCGAGCATGTTGCCGGCCTCGAGGTCGGGCACGAGCAGGATGTCGGGGTCGCCGGCCACCTCGGAGTGGATGCCCTTGGTGTCCGCTGCGGCCTTGCTGATCGCGTTGTCGAAGGCCAGCGGGCCGTCGAGGATGCCGCCTTCGATCTGGCCGCGCCGGCTCATCATGCAGAGCGCTGCCGCGTCGATGGTCGACGGAATCTTGTCGGTGACGGTTTCCACGGCGGAGAGGATCGCCACCTTGGGCGTCTCGATGCCGAGCACGCGCACCAGGTCGATGGCGTTGCGGACGATGTCGGCCTTCTCGTTCAGCGTGGGGAAAATGTTGACCGCCGCGTCGGTGATGAACAGCGGCTTGTGATAGGTGGGCACGTCCATCGCAAACACGTGCGAGAGACGCCGGCCCGTGCGCAGGCCGCTCGCCGAACTGGCCACCGCGTGCATCAGCTCGTCGCTGTGCAGGCTGCCCTTCATCAGCAGTTCGGCCTCACCGGCACGCACCGCTTCCACGGCACGCGCGGCGGCGGCGTGGCTGTGCGGGACGTCGAGGATGCGGGTGCCTTCCAGCGACAGCCCGTGTTCCGCCGCGACATGGCGGATGCGGACTTCGGGGCCGACCAGCAGCGGCACGATCAGGCCGAGCCGAGCCGCCTCGAGCGCGCCATCGAGCGAACTGTAGTCGCACGGATGGGCCACGGCGGTGGGAATCGGCGGCAGGCCCACGCAGCGCGCGAGCAGCATGGCGTACTTGTCGCCGGTCGGCGGCAACGCGGACGGGTCCAACGTAGGTGTGAGCATGGGCAGCGTTCCCTGGAACCAATATTCTGGAGTCGGGCAGGCATCCCCCGGGGGCCAAGGATGCTGCATTGCGCAAACGGCATCTGCGAGTATAGGTCGGGCGACGATGACACGCCAGCGTCATATCCGGCGCGGAAATTGCACGAATCTGCGCCATCGGTTGTCTTCGTCCGCCGAGGCTGGTAGATTTTTACTTGCTGCATCGCAACAGGCGCCTAGTACGCCGCTGCGACCCGTCTGACCACCTCCACACCTTCCCAGAGGGGAGAATCGGAATGAATGCACGCCAACCCGCCGGGAGCGGTCCCGCTGCCGCGCAAGATGAATCCGCATCGCCTCCGCCGTTCCCAGATCTCTCGGCAATCTCCGCTTACGCTGCCCATCCCCTGGCCCAGGCCGCCTGGGAGTATGGCGTCGACGCCTGGCAGCGCAGCATCCTCTTCCTCGACATCCTGCGCCGGCGCGGTAACGAGACGGCCGAGCACGAGCGCGGTGGCATGCCGCCCGTGCTGGTGTTCGAACATGAATTGCTGATGGACGGGCGCACGATGCCCAAGCCCGTCAATTACGCGCTGCTGCGCATCGTCCCGCCGGAGGCCAATCCGACCGATCCCGACAAGCGCCCCTTCGTGGTGATGGACCCGCGCGCGGGCCATGGCCCCGGCATCGGCGGCTTCAAGGCCGACAGTGAAATCGGCAACGCCATCCGTGGCGGCCATCCGTGCTACTTCATCACCTTCTTCCGCGATCCCTGCCCGGGGCAGACCATCGAGGACGTGGCGCGGCTCGAAGCCACCTTCCTGCTAGCGGTGGCCGAGCGCCATCCGAACGCGCCGGGCAAGCCGTTCGTGGTCGGCAACTGCCAGGCCGGCTGGGCGCTGCTGATCCTGGCCGCCGCCGCGCCCGACGTGACCGGCCCGATCCTGCTGGCCGGCGCGCCCGTGGCGTACTGGGCCGGCGTGCGCGGCAAGAATCCGATGCGCTACAGCGGCGGCCTGCTCGGCGGCTCGTGGCTCTCCTCGCTGGCCGCCGACATGGGTAACGGCCGCTTCGACGGCGCGTGGCTGGTGCAGAACTTCGAGAAGCTCAACCCGGCCAACGCGCTCTGGGAAAAGCTCTACAACGTCTACGCCAAGGCCGATACGGAAGGCCCGCGCTTCCTTGAGTTCGAGCGCTGGTGGGGCGGCCACTTCCTGATGAACCGCGAGGAGATCGACTGGATCGTCCAGAACCTGTTCGTCGGCAACCACTTGACCGCCGGTGAGATCCACAGCGCCGATGGCGAGACCGTGATCGACCTGCGCAACGTGCGCTCGCCCGTGATCGTATTCGCGTCCTGGGGCGACAACATCACGCCGCCCCAGCAGGCGCTGAACTGGATCCCCGATCTCTACGCCAACGTGGACGAGATCGTGGCCAACCAGCAGACCATCGTCTACTGCCTGCATCCGTCGATTGGCCACCTCGGCATCTTCGTCTCGGCCAGCGTGGCCAACCGCGAGCACACCGAGCTGTTCTGCGCGCTCGACCTGATCGACGTGCTGCCGCCCGGTCTCTATGAAGCGAAGATCGAGGACGTGGCGCCGGGGACCTCCCACCGCGACCTGATCGAGGGCCGCTACCTGGTCCGCTTCGAGCGCCGCACCATCGACGATATTCTCGCGCTCGACGATGGTCGAGACGACGAGCGCCCGTTCGAGGTGGTGCGCCGCGTGGCCGAGATCAACCAGCATCTGTACGACACCTATGCGTCGCCGTTCGTCCGCGCCGCCGCCACCGAAGTCACCGCCGAGGCGATCCGCGAGACCCATCCCTCGCGCATGGAGCGCAAGCTCGCCAGTGACACCAATCCGCTGATGGCCTGGGTCGGCGCGCTGGCGCCGATGGTGCGCGAGCATCGCCAGCCGGTTTCGGCCGACAACCCGTTCATCGCGATGCAGACGGCGATGTCCGACCAGATCGTCACGATGCTGAACCAGTACCGCGACGTGCGCGATGCCTGGCAGGAGCAGTGGTTCGAATCGCTCTACGCCACGCCTTGGCTGCCGGCGATGCTCGGCATGGAGACCACGGCGCGGCGCGCGGAGTCGCCGGCCATCCACGCGCTGCGCGCGGAGGTGGCCGAACTGCGCAAGCGCGAGGCGCTGGCGCACGTGGGCGAAGGCACGGCGCTCGACGCCTTCACGCGCATCCTGGCCTACGTGACGGAGGGGAAGTCCGCCATCGAGGAGCGGCCGTTCAACCTGCTGCGCAAGCTCGCGCGCGAGAACCCGCCGGAGAAGCGCGTGACGCTGGCGCAGTTCAAGGACGCGGTCTGGCGCCAGAGCTATGTGGTGAGCCTCGATGCCGCCGCGGCGCTGCAGGCGCTGCCGGCGCTGGTGCCGGACATGAAGGAGCGCCGCCGCGTGATGGTGCTCGCGCATCGCGTACTGACCGTGGGCGGGCCGCTCGATGACGACTGGCTGGCGCGCTATCGCCAGGTGGCCGCCGTGCTCGGCGCGGACCACAGCAGCCCGGCCACGCGCGACGCCGAGGCCGGTGCGGCCACCGATTCTGCCACCTGAGGAGGGCCGCGCCATGGTGCAGGTACCCAATCCGCCGCTGGCCGGCGCCCGTGTGCTGGTGGTGGGCGTGGCCAATGAAGACTCGATCGCCTGGGGCTGCGCGCGCGCGTTCCGCGAGCTGGGCGCCGAGATCGCCATGACTTACCTCAACGACAAGGCGCATCCGCACGTGGCGCCGCTGGCGGCGCAGGTCGCCGCCCCAATCTTCATGCCGCTGAACGTGGAGGACGAGACGCAGATGACTGCGCTGTTCGCGCGCATCGCCGAGGACTGGGGCCGGCTGGACGCCGTGGTGCATTCGGTGGCCTTCGCACCGAAGGCGGACCTCCAGGGCGGGCTGCTCAATTCTTCCGCCGAGGGCTTCGCCCGAGCCATGGATGTCTCGTGCCACTCGTTCATCCGCATGGCGCGCCGCGCGGTGCCGCTGATGACCGAAGGCGGCACGCTGTTCGCGATGAGCTACGACGGCGCCAACCGCGTGGTGCCGAACTACAACCTGATGGGGCCGGTGAAGGCCGCGCTCGAGGCCAGCTGCCGCTACCTCGCGCACGAGCTGGGGCCGCAGGGCATCCGCGTGCATGCGATCTCGCCAGGGCCGCTGAAGACGCGCGCGGCTTCGGGGCTCAAGGACTTCGACCTGCTGCTCGCGGAGGCCGCCGGCCGCGCGCCGCTCGGCGAACTGGTCGACATCATGGACGTGGGCTTCGCCACGGCCTACCTGGCGACGCCCTACGCGCGCCGGCTGTCCGGCAACACGGTCTACGTGGACGGTGGCGTGCACATCATGGCGTAGCGCGGCGGCGCAAGACTTTGGTAACCAGGAGAGGCTGTAATGCAGGTACTGATCCGTGGGCTGCATCGGGATGTGACCGAGGACATGCTGCGGGACAAGCTCAAGGGCTACGCGCCCGTGAACTCGGTGGAACTGGTGCGCGATGGCGATCCCAATCACCCGTGGGCCTGGGTGGACCTGGCGGTGGACCCCTTCACCGCATGGCGCCTGCTGCGCCAGCTCGACAAGCAATACTTCGCCGGCAGCGTGATGCGCTGGTACATCCCGGCGCACCAGAGCTGAGGAGGATGGCGGGGAGGGCGGGGAGGTCGCCGGGGGCACCGCTTCGCAGTACCATAGCCGCACCTCGGCAACCGTACACCTCCACATGCTAGAACTCCAAGGCGCCATCTGGTTTCGCGCCGGCACGCAGGACTGGGGCGGACGCGACCGCATCGCGCTGCTGGCCGCCATTGGCGAGCGTGGCTCGATCACCGCCGCCGCGCGCGCGGTGGGCATCAGCTACAAGGCCGCGTGGGACGCCATCGACGCCATGAACAACAGCGCCGGCGAGCCGCTGGTCTCGCGCGCCGCGGGCGGCAAGGGCGGCGGCGGCACGCGGCTGACCGAACGCGCCGAGCGGCTGATCCGCACCTACCGGGCGATGGAAACCGAGCACGCCCGCTTCGTCGCCTATCTCGACAAGCTGGGCGGGGCGATTTCCGACGCCAATCCCGATGACATCCACCTGATGAGGCGCCTTATGATCCAGACCAGTGCCCGCAACAAGCTGTTCGGCCGCGTGGCCGCCGTGCGCAGTGGCGCAGTCAATGACGAAGTCACGCTGACGCTCTCGGGCGGCCAGCAGGTAGTGTCGACGATTACCCACGAGAGCGTCGAGACGCTGGGCCTGGCGCCCGGCGCCGAGGCGTTCGCGCTGGTCAAGGCGTCGTCGGTGCTGATCGGGCTGCCCGATCCGGGCATGCGGCTGTCCGCCCGCAACCAGTTGCCGGGCGTGGTGGCCCGCGTGGTGCCGGGCGCCGTCAATGCCGAGATCGTGCTGGACCTCGACGGCGGCGGCACCGTGGCGGCCATCATCACCAATGGGTCGCTGGCGGATCTGGGGCTGAAAGAGGGCGTCCGCGCCCTGGCGATCTTCAAGGCCTCCAGCGTGATCCTTGGGACGATGGCCTGACTAGATGGCGTGCGCGGGCTGCTGCGGAGCGTAGACCGGCGGATGCTGCCTGCCGCGCCCGCCGCCGTGGATGCGGCCGTCGCGGATCTCCAGCACATGGTCGCCCAGTATTTCCACGTCCTTCGGGTCGTGCGAGATGACGACCATCGGCACGTCCAGGCTCTCCTGCAGCGCGCGCAGCTCGGCGCGCATCCGCGTGCGCAGCGCAGGGTCCAGGGCCGAGAACGGCTCGTCCAGCAGGACGATGTCCGGCTGCGCCACCAGCGCGCGTGCCAGCGCCACGCGCTGCTTCTGTCCCCCTGAAATCTGGATCGGATACTGGTTGACGATCTCGCGCAGCCCGAAGGCATCCACCCAGCGCGCAGCCTCGGGCGGCAGCGCGCGGCGCGCCGGGTTGCGCCAGCCCTGGCTGAGCCCGAAGGCGATGTTCTGCGCCACGGTCAGGTGCGGGAACAGCGCGTAGTCCTGGAACAGGTAGGCCACGCGGCGCTCCTGCGGGCGCACATCCACGCCGGTCTCGCTGTCGAACAACACGCGGCCGTTCAGGACGATGCGACCGCTGTCGGGCGCCAGCAGCCCGGCAATCGCGCGCAGCGTCAGGCTCTTGCCGGCGCCGGACGGGCCGAACATGGCGATGCGCCGGCTGTCGGAATCGAAGTCGATGTCGAGCGCGAACTGGCGGTCAGCCGTGACAATGCGCTTGCGGATGGTGACGTGCATGCTCATGGCGATCTCACCGTCAGCGCGTGGCCGGGCCGCGCCGGAAGCGGCGCCGCTCGTAACTATCGCCAAGGCCGCGCGCGGCCGGCGGCACCAGCCGGCCGGCAATCACCAGCAGCACCACGCAGGTGACCGACGTCACCAACACCAGCAGGTTGGCGGTGTTGTCGTCGCCAGCCTGCACCGCCTCGTAGATGGCCACGGACAGCGTCTGGGTGCGGCCCGGCAGGTTGCCGGCGATCATCAGCGTGGCGCCGAACTCGCCCAGCGCGCGCGCGAAGGCCAGCAGCACGCCGGCCACGATGCCGCGCAGCGCCAGCGGCAGCGTCACCCGGAAGAAGATCCCGGTCTCGGACACGCCCAGCACCCGGGCGGCGTTCTCAAGCTGGTGATCCACGCCCTCGAAGGCAGCCCGCGCGGACTTCAGCACCAGCGGGAACGCCACCACCGTGGAGGCCAGCACCGCGCCCTGCCACGTGAAGACCAGCGTGATGCCGATCGATTCGAGCCAGGCGCCGAACACGCCGCGCCGGCCCACCAGCACCAGCAGGTAGTAGCCGAGCACGGTGGGCGGCAGCACCAGCGGCAGGGTCAGGATCGCATCGACGACATCCCGCGCCGACGAGCGCCAGCGCGCGATGCCATACGCCGCCGCCACGCCCAGCACGGCGTTGAGCAGCGTCGCCCATCCCGCCACCTTGAGCGAGAGCAGGAGCGGGGTCCAGATGCCATCCATGACGATGTGGGGATCCTGAAAAGGGGATTACGGCTTCTGGAAGCCGTACTTCGCCAGCACGGCCTGGCCGTCCGGCGACAGCACGTACTGCACGAAGCTGGCGGCCTGCGTCGGCTGCTTGGTCTGCGTGGTGATGGCGATGGGGTAGGTCACCGGCGTGCGGTTCGGCACGCGTACGGCCACCTTCACCTTGTCCGGCATGATGGCCGCGTCGGTGGCGAACACGAAGCCGGCGTCGACCTCGCCGCGCGCCACGTAGTCCAGGCTCTGGCGCACGTTCTGCGCCGGCACGCCCTTGGCGGAGACGGCTTCCCAGAGGTTTTCGGCCTCCAGCGCGCCCTTGGTATAGCGGCCCACCGGCACCGACGACGGGTTGCCATAGGCCACGCGCTTCACATCCGCCCGGGTCAGGTCGCGCAGCGCGCCAATGCCGAGCTTGCTGCCGGTCGGCACGATCAGCACCACCTGGTTGGCGGCGAAGTCCTTGCGCGAGGCCGGCTGGATCACCTTCTCGGCCTCGGCCTTGTTCATCGCGTCCTGGTCGGCGGAGGCGAACACGTCCGCCGGCGCGCCGCGCACGATCTGCTGCATCAGCACGTCCGAGGCGCCGAAGTTCAGCACGACCTTGGTGTCGGGATGCACCTTCTCATACTGCTCGGCCAGCGTCTTGAACACATTGGTCAGGCTGGCGGCGGCCGAGACCACGAGGTCGGCGGCAAACGCGGAGGGCGCGGCGCCAAAGGTCAGGGCGGCGGCGAAAACGGTGCGGCGGAGAAAGGGAGTCATATGAGAGGGGTAGGTCGCCTGGACGTCACAGGCGCAATATAAGTTGCTATATAGCGCTGCGTCAATCCGCCGGGCGTATAGCCATCTTCAGCCGGATCGAATAGTCCTGTGGGGCAATATGTGTTGTAAACGACACAAAATGACCCAAGACGGCCCATCCCGCGACTGTCACAGCGTTGACGCCTTGGCTCACCAAAATCCCCAGCGCACAGCAGCACAACAAAAAACACGCAAAAAGGGAATCCGAGACCATGTCACACCGCATCTCCCGTCTGCAGTCCGCCACCCTCGCGGCGCTCCTGGCCGGCACGGTGGCCATCGTGGCCGCATGCGGCTCCGACGACAGCCCCACCAACAACAATGGCGGCAATGGCGGGACGCCGGCGGCCACGGTGCCGGCCGGCACCAAGGCCACACTGGCGCTGCTGGAAACCACCGACCTGCACACCAACGTCCGTAGCTACGACTACTTCAAGCTGGCCGATGACCCGTCGCTCGGCTTCGAGCGCGTGGCCACGCTGATCAAGGCCGCCCGCCAGGAATTCCCGAACAGCCTGCTGCTGGACAACGGCGACACCATCCAGGGCACCGCGCTGTCCGACTACCAGGCGCTGGTGAAGCCGGTGGCCTGCAGCGAGACGCTGGCGATGTACAAGGTGATGAACGCCGCCGGCTACGACGGCGGCGGCATCGGCAACCATGAGTTCAACTACGGCCTGCCGTACCTGAGCCAGGTCACGGGCAGCCGTTTCAATGTCGATGGCCTGCCCGAGCCGGGCACGCAGACGGTCTGCGCCGGGCCGAAGTTCCCGCAGGTGCTGGCGAACGTCTACAGCGTGAAGACCCGCGCGCCGCTGTTCCAGCCCTACGCGATCCTGACCAAGACGGTCACCGCCACGGGCCCGGACGGCAAGCCGGTCACGGCGCCGCTCAAGGTCGGCATCATCGGCTTCGCGCCGCCGGCCATCCTGAGCTGGGACAAGCGCTGGCTCGACGGCAAGGTCTATACGGAAGGCGCGGTGGAAACCGCCCAGAAGTACATCCCCGAGATGCGCGCCAGGGGCGCCGACCTGATCGTGGTGATTTCCCACGGCGGGCTGGACAACTCGACCTACTCGCCGGACATGGAGAACGGTAGCTACCACCTGTCGAAGGTGGCGGGCGTGGACGCCATGCTGATCGGCCACTCGCACCAGATCTTCCCGGACGCCACCAGCACCGTGCCGCAGTTCAACCTGCCCGGCGTGGACAAGGTCAAGGGGACGGTCAACGGCGTGCCGACCGTGATGGCCAACTACTGGGGCAAGCACCTGGGCGTGATCAACCTCGCGCTGGCCTATGACGGCAGCAAGTGGTCGGTGGACCGCGCCGGCACCACGGTCCAGGCGCGCTCGATCCAGAACGCCGACAAGACCTATGTGGCGGCAGACGCCTCCGTGGCAGCCGCCATCGACACCGAGCACCAGGCCACCATCCAGTACGTGAAGACGCCGATCGGCGCCACGAACTACCGCATGTCGAGCTATTTCGCCGATGTGGGCGACCCCGGCGCGATCCAGATCGTCAACATGGCCCAGGCCCAGTACGTGAAGGACTACCTCACCGCCAACCAGCCCGCGCTGGCCAGCCTGCCGGTGCTGTCGGTCTCCGCGCCGTTCAAGAGCGGCTTCGGCGGCGGCAGCGACTACACCGACGTCTCCGCCGGCAATCTGGCGATCAACAACGCGGCCGACCTGTACCTGTATCCGAACACGGTCTACGCGGTGAAGGTGAATGGCGACGAGGTCAAGGCGTGGCTGGAGACGGCCGCCAAGCGCTTCAACCAGATCAACCCGGCGCTGGCCACGGACCAGCAGTTGATCAGCAGCTTCCCGGGCTACAACTTCGACATGTTCACTGCGGCGGACATGCAGTACGAGATCGACGTCACCCAGCCGGTGGGCAGCCGCATCAAGAACCTGACCTACCAGGGCGCGCCGGTCACGGCAGCGATGTCGTTCATCGTCGCGACGAACAACTACCGCGCCAGCGGTGGCGGCAACTTCCCGGGGCTGGATGGCACGAAGACCGTGTACGCCTCGCCGGACGCCAACCGCGACGTGCTGATCGCCTATATCAAGAACGCGGCAAATGTGACGCGTGCAGCGCACGGCAGCGCGCGTAGCTGGCGCTTCACGCCCGTAACGACGGCTGGCAAGGTCGTGTTCAGCTCGGGCGTGGGCATGCTCCAGCAGGCGGTCGATGCGGGCCTGACCAACATCACGCTCGACAAGGCCGACGATGGCGCGAACAAGAACCTGTCGCAGTACAAGATCGACCTGAGCCTGTGATGACCGCCGCTGCCGCCACTGCCACCGCCACCGCCACCGCTACCGCCACCTTCCCGCCCGCCTTCCGGCGCCGCCGGGCCCATCCGCTGTTCGCCGCCGCGCTGGTGGCGGTGACGGTGGCCGCAGCCGGCGTGGCCGGTGCCGCCGCGTGGCGCCACCATGCCGAGGCGCGCCAGGCCGAACTGGCGCAGTGGCAGCGCATGGCCAGCATGGCCGCCGATGCCGACGCGCTGTCGCGGCTGGCTCGGGCGGCAGATGCGGGCGAGACCGCCGCCCGCGCCGCGCTGGGCGAGACGCTGCTGGCCCGCCCCGATGCGCTCTCGCGCGCCGATGGCGAGCGCTGGCTGCGCCTGGCCGCCGACAGCGGCAGCGTGCGCGCCCACTTCGTGCTCGGCAAGGCGTCGATGCTGGGGCAACTGTCGGTGCGCCAGCCGGACCTCCCGCGCGCCTGGACCCACCTCGAAGCCGCCGCCCGCGCCGGCGATGCAGGCGCCGCGTACTACCTGGGCCTGCTGTGCCGGGGCGGTTATGGCCGCGCGCCGGACGCCCCGGCAGCCGTGCGCTGGCTCACCGTGGCAGCCGAGGGCGGCGTGGCGCAGGCCATGTTCCTGCTGGCCAACGCCTACCGCGACGGGGAGGGCGTGCCGCGCGACGACGCCCGCGCCGTGGACTGGTACGAAGCCGCGGCTGAGCGCGAGCATCCGGCGGCGCTCCAGGCCCTGGCCATGGCCTACCTCAACGGCGAACTCGGCCTCGCGCGCGACGACAAGGCGTACCGGCAGCACATGGCCGAGGCGGCCCACGCACTGCGGCACCCGGCGCTGACCCCCTGAGGTGGCTGGCATCCGGTAAGCTGGCATCCCACGACGGATGCCCACACCTCACGCCCCATGAAATCGATCTATCTCGCCGGATTCGACGTTTTCCGCAAGGACGCGCTCGCCCACGGCGCGCACCTCAAGGCGCTGTGCGCCCAGCACGGCTACGAAGGGCTGTATCCGCTCGACAAAGCCGCGCCGGCCGGCCTCTCCGGCCCCGACACCGCGCAGTGGATCTATGAGGCCAATCTCGCGCTGATCCGCCGCGCAGACCTCGTCATGGCCAATCTCGATGACTTTCGCGGCCCGGGCGAGCCGGATAGCGGCACGGCGTTCGAAGTGGGTTTCGCGGTGGCGCTCCAGAAGCCGGTGTGGGCCTATTCGGCCGATGCCGGCACGCTGCTGGACCGCGTGCGCGTGGGCACCGATGCCGATGGCGAGGCGCTCGATGCGCGCGGCTACGTGGTGGAGGACTTCGGCCTGTCCAAGAACCTGATGCTGGCCTGCAGCGTGCGGCTGGTGGCTGGCGACGCCGAGGCCTGCCTGGCTGCGATGGGCGAGGCGGACCGGCGCCGCGCCGCACGCCGGGCGCAGGCGCTGGAAGCCGGCGGCCCGGAAGACTGACTAATAGATAAGGATCAGGGCCGCAGCGATTGCACGCCGGCGGCGATGTCGGCGGCGGTGGTCGCCACGATCTGGCGGTAGGCGGTGACCATGCCGTCCACCTGGCCCGGCGCGGGCAGCTCGGTCTGCGTGCGGCCGCTCAGCACCTTGCCGTCGGGCAGCTTGCGCACGGTCCAGGCGATGGTGGCGGCAGCGCGCTGGCCCAGATCGCCATCGAGCCGCACCACTTCCGTGGTCACGCGGTACACCGGCGTCACTTCCGACAAGCCCTGCTGGTAGGTATCCACCGCGCCGAGCCGCGCCTGCAACTGCTGGGACAGCGCGTCGCGCAGTTCGTCCGGCAGCGGCGACGACCAGCGCGACAGGTCGAGCAGCTTCAGCCCGCCTTCGCTGCCGTCCGCCACCACCAGTTGGGGTCGGTTCAGCCGCTCGGGCACCCGTACCGGGGCCACCTCGATCCAGATCGGAGTCGTGGCCGCCGCAGGCGCCGTGGCTTCGCCGTTCGCCAGCGTGTAGTAGCGCGGCTCGGGCGAGGCGCAGCCTGCCAGCACCGCCAGCGCGGCGAGCGCCGCCAGCACGGCCGGCGCCATCCTCATCTTGTCAGCAGATCGCTTCATCATGGTTTCTCCGCCTTGCCGCGCAGCAGCGCCTCGGGGTGGCGTTCCAGGTAGTCGGTCAGCGCGCGCAGGGACACAGCCGTGCGCGTCAGTTCCTGCAGCATTCGGCGCGTGTCCTGCTGCAACGGCGCGTCAGAGGCCAGCGTGCCGTTGGCCGCCGTCAGCGTGCGGCGCGCGTCCTGCAGCGCGGCCAGCACCTGCGGGGCCACGTCGCCGTTGAGCTGGGCCACGAGCTTGTCGGCGGAGGCCATCATCGCGTTCATCGAGGCCATGGCCGTGCGCAGGTCCTGCCCGATCTGGTCGAACGGCACCTTGTCGATGCGGTTGACGATATCGCCCAGCTTGGCCTGCAGGGCGTCGAACGTGCCCGGCGTGGTCGGCAGTTCCGGCATCGCCGCATTGAGGTCGATGTCGGTCGGCGGCGGCGCCTTCGGGAAGAAGTCGAGCGCCACGTAGAGCTGGCCGGTCAGCAGGTTGCCGGTACGTAGCTGCGCGCGCATGCCCCGCTTGACCAGCCCCTGCACGATGGCGCGCTTGCGCTCCTCGTCGGCCACGTCGCGTTCACGGAAGCCCATGCGCGACGGATAGAACTCCACCACCACCGGCATGCGGAACGCCTTCTTGTCGCGCACGTACTCGATGCCGATGGAGCGCACCGTGCCCACCACCACGCCACGGAAGTCCACCGGCGCGCCCGGCGTCAGCCCGCGCACGGACTGGTCGAAGTTGAGCACGGCCAGCGCGGGCGCCAGTTCATCAGGCTCCTTCATGGCCTCCGACTGATCGCCGGCGAGCAGGTATTGCGTGTTCTCGGCGGCGGCAGTGCGGGCCGAGGAGTTGTCGGGCGACTGGAACGCCACGCCGCCCAGCAGGACCGTCACCAGCGACTGCGTGGAGAGCTTGAGCCCGCCCGCATCGAGCTTCAGGTCCACCCCGCTGGCGTGCCAGAAGCGGGTATCGGCGGTGACGAGCGTGTCGTACGGCTTGTTCACGAACACCCGCAGCGTGATGTCGCGCCCGTTCGGCTCGAGCTGGTAAGCCACCACCTGGCCCACCTGCACGCGGCGGTAGTAGACCGGTGAGCCGATGTCGAGCGAGCCCAGGTCCTGCGCGCGGAGCACGAACTGCCGGCCGGAGGCATCGGTGGTGACCACCGGCGGCACCTCCAGCCCGGTGAAGCTGCGCGCGCTGGACTGCGACTTGCCGGCATCCACGCCGATATAGGCGCCGGACAGCAGCGTCTCCAGCCCGGACACCCCGCTGACCGCGAAGCGCGGTCGCACCACCCAGAAGCGCGTGTCGCTGACGGCGAAGTTCTCGGCATCCTTGGTCAGCTCGATGATGGCCACCACGTGCGAGCGGTCCGGCGCCAGCCGCACGGACTTCACCAGCCCGATATCGACATCCTTGTAGCGCACGGCGGTCTTGCCCGGCGTCAGGCCCTCGGCGGTGCGGAAGGTCACCGTGATGTCGGGCCCGCGCGAGGCCAGCGTGTTGATCAGCAGCGAGATGCCCACCACGGCGGCGACGATCGGGATCAGCCAGACCAGCGAGGGCAGCCAGCGCGCCGGCTTGCGCCGCGCGGGCTGGGGCAGGCCGCCGGGGGGCGGCGGGGGCGGAAGGGGTGGAAGGGGTGGAGCGGCGTTGTCAGTGTCGGGCATCGTTGGATTCCGGCAATTCGAGTGAGTCCCACAGCAGGCGCGGATCGAAGCTCAGCGACGCCATCATGGTCAGGACGACCACGGCGCCGAAGGCCATCGCGCCGCCGCCCGGGATGATCGTGGCGAGCGCGCCGGCGCGCACCAGCGAGGCGAGCAGCGCCACCACGAAGATATCGAGCATCGACCAGCGGCCGATGATTTCCACCAGCCAGTACAGCCTGGTCTGCTGGCGGATGCGCCACGACGTGCGCAGGTGCACCGAGACCAGCAGCAGCGTCAGGATCATCATCTTCAGCAGCGGCACGACGATGCTGGCGATCAGCACCACGCCGGCCAGCAGGTGCGAGCCGGACACCCAGAGGTAGATCACGCCCGAGAGGATCGTGTCGCGCTGGGTGCCGAGGATCGACTGCGTGACCATCACCGGCAGCAGGTTGGCGGGAATATAGAGAATATAGGCGGCCAGCAAGAACGCCCAGGTGCGCGCCAGGCTGGCCGGCTTGCGATGGTGCAGCGTGGCGCCGCAGCGTGGGCAGGGCTGGCCTTCCAGCGTACGCGGGCTGACCAGGTCGCAGGCGTGGCAGGACACCAGCCCGCGCGAGGTGGCCGTGGGCACCTGGGGCAGCGGTGCGTCGTCGTCGTTGTCGGGTAGCCTGAACGTCTTCATGGCGCTGGGCTCCGGTCACGGGGCGGCACCTCGTCCGCGCCGGGCGGCTCGAGGTAGTGCCACAGGTCGCGCGGATCGAACGACAGCATCGCCGCCAGCACGATCACCAGCGCGCCGAACGACCACAGCGCCACGCCGGGCAGCACCTGCGCCATGGTGGACAGCTTCACCAGCGTGACCAGCACGCCGATCATGAACACCTCGATCATGCCCCAGGGCCGGGTCTGGCGGATGCCGCGCACGATGCGGTCGAACCCGGGCGGCATCTGCCGGCGCGACATCGGCACCAGCAGGTAGCCCATCATCAGCATCTCGGAGAGCGGGAACAGGATGGTAGTGGCGAAGACCAGCAGCGCCACCGGCGCCATCTGGTCCGCGAACAGCGCCTGCACGGCGCCGATCAGCGTGGTCTGGGTGCGCACGCCCTTGAGGTCCATCTCGACGATGGGGAAGGCGTTGGAGATCAGGAACAGGATCAGCGCCGTCACCACCAGCGGCAGCAGGCGGCGGTAGGCGCGCGAGCTTTCGCGGTAGAGCGGGCCGCCGCAGCGCAGGCAGGCGGCGCGCTCGCCGGGGGCCAGCGCGGTGCGTTCGTAGAGCGCGTCGCAGTATTCGCAGGCCACCAGCCGGTGCAGATCCGGGGGCAGGTCCTGCGGGGTGTCGGGAGGAGCGTGCGGCGCCGGCGTCATGCGTCCGGAGTGAGGGTCTTGGGTGGCGTGGCCGTGACGGCGGTCATCGGCGGCCGTTCCTGCGTGCCGATGGTCCAGTCGCGCAGCAGCGCGTAGGCCACGGCCAGCACGGTCGGGCCGATGAACACGCCGAGGAAGCCGAAGGCCAGCGCTCCGCCCAGCACGCCCATCATGATCCAGATCAGCGGCAGGCCGGTGCCCTTGCTGATCAGCAACGGCTTGACCACGTTGTCCGCCATGCCGACCACGGCGCCGCCCCAGATCACCATGAAGATCGCCCAGCCGGTGTGGCCCGAGTGGTAGAGCCACAGCGCGGCCGGAATCCAGATCAGCGGCGGGCCCATCGGCACCACGGAGAGGAAGAAGGTGATGAAGCCGAGGATGGCGGCGCCGGGCACGCCGGCAATCCAGAAGCCGATGGCGGCCAGCACGGCCTGGATGAAGGCGGTGCCGAGGACGCCGTAGACCACGCCCTTGACCGTGCTGCCGGCCAGCGCCAGCAGGTGGTCGGCGCGCTCGCCCGCCACGCGGCGCATGCCGCCGCGCAGCCACTGCACGGCCAGTTCGCCGCCGGTATAGAAGAAGAACGCCAGGACGATGGAGAGCGCCAGCTGGCCCAGCCCGGCGCCAATCGACAGGCCCGCGCCCAGCAGCACATGGCCGACCGGCGCGATCAGCTTGCGCAGGTTGGCCACCATCTCGGAGTCGGCGGTGATGACCTCCTGCCACGCGTTGGCGAGCTGGTTGCCGACGAAGGGCAGGCTGCTGAGCCATTCGGGCAGTTGGGGAATGCCGTGCTGGGTATAGCGTTCGACCAGCGCCTGGAGATCGTCCAGATGGCCGGAGAGGCTGGCGCCGGCATAGACGAACGGGCCGAGCACGATGACCGTGGAAATCAGCACGCAGATCAGGGCGGCGATGCCGCGGCGGTTGCCGAGCCAGCGCGTGAGTACGGTATAGGGGTACCAGGAGGCGTACGCGAGGATCGCGCCCCACAGCAGCGCGGTGGCGAACGGGGCGAGTACCAGCAGCGAACCGCCGATCAACACGAGCAGCGCGAAGACGGCGGCGAGCTTTTCAATCAATTGTCCGGAACTCATCGGGCAGATCTCCAGGGGCGGCCGTGTGACGGAAACGCCGTAAGCATAGCGGAAATCGATGACAGCGCCGCCGGGGGCGCTGGCCTGGATGAGTGTAATGGGAGGCGGGATGTGGGGCGGAGACTTCGTGGAGAGGCTGGCCCTCTCCCCCGGCCCCTCTCCCGCAAGCGGGCGAGGGGAGACCCCAGATAGCGCTTGAGATGCCGGTGGTTGGCTCCCCTCTCCCTTTGGGAGAGGGGCCGGGGGAGAGGGCCGGCGCCTCAAGCCGCCATCACGGCTCCGTCACGCCCCGGCGCAGCAGGGCCGCCACGAGGTCCGTCTGGGTGACCATGCCGACCACGCAGCGGTTGTCGTCGATCACCGGCACATGGTGCAGCCCGCCGTCGGAGAAGGCGCGGCCCAGGTCTACGATGGGCTGGTCGGGGCGCGCGGTGACCACCGCGCGGGTCATCAGGTCGCGCACGGTGCCGTTCACGCGGCGCGAGTGCATGCGCTGGGCGCGGAAAAAGTCGGTCTGGGTGAGGATGCCGAGCAGGCGGCGCCGGCCGTCCACCACGGGCAGCGCCTTGATGTGATGGCGCGCCAGCAGCGCGGCGGCGTCCGCGGCGGCCTGGCCGGGGCGCACGGCCACCACGTCCCGCGACATGATGTCCCCGCACGCCACATCGCCAAAGCGGCGCCGATAGGCGCGCAGCTCGGCCTCCACGATGATGGCCTCGAGATCGTCTTCCTCGATGTCCAGGAACTCGCCGCGCGCGGCCAGCACGGCGTCCAGGTCGGCGCGCGTCACGCCCACACGCTGGCTTGGCGGCACGTCGCGGGTGTGATGCTGCGTGGCGGCCTCGGGCGGCCGATGCGGATAGCGCCGCCGGGCGAAGTTGTTGAAGGCGAGGGCGGCCAGCAGCAGCAGCATCGAATTGATGGCCACCGGCATCACCACGAAGCCGAAGCCCAGCGCCTGCACAGCCGGGCCGCCCAGCACCGCTGTGACGGCGACGGCACCGCTGGGCGGGTGCACGCAGCGGAGCTGGAACATCAGGGCGATGGCGCCCGCCACGGCCACGCCGGCCGCCAGCCCAGGGTCCGGAATCCAGCGCGCGCAGGCCACGCCCACGGTGGCGGCGACCAGATTGCCGCCGATGATCGACCACGGCTGGGCCAGCGGGCTGGACGGCACGGCGAACAGCAGCACGGCCGACGCGCCCATCGGCGCGATGAACCACGGGTTGAAGCCCTGCAGGAAGCGGCGGCAGATCCACTCGGTCAGGAACAGGCCGATCAGCGCGCCAAGGCAGCTTTTCAGGCGCTCGCCAAGGCTCGCGGCGATCGGCATCGGCACGAAAGTGCGCAGCCAGGCACGTGCCTTGGCAACGGGTTGGGAAGTGTCGAATGCGGCGGGCATCGATATCGGGGAGCAGGGGCGCTCAGAATGCGGGGGTCCGCAAATATATCATCGCATGATATATTGCGCCGGCCTCCGGACTGCGCCCCCCTGCCCCCGCCCCCCTTATGCCTCCCTCATCACATTCCGACCCCGTCCCGTTCGAGAAACGCGACTACGCCGCCAACGGCCGCCTGCCCATGCTGGCCGGCATCGCGCTGGCCATCGGCGCGATCAGCACCGGCGCCGCCTTCGTGCTGGTCAATCTGATCCGCTTCTTCACCAACCTGTTCTTCTTCCAGACGATCTCCTTCGCGGAGCGCTCGCCGGCCAGCCACGCGCTGGGCCCCTGGGTAATCGTCGTGCCGGCCATCGGCGGGCTGATCGTCGGCCTGATGGCACGCTACGGCAGCGACAAGATCCGCGGCCACGGCATCCCCGAGGCCATCGAGGCGGTGCTGTTCGGCAAGAGCCACATGTCGCCGAAGGTGGCCGTGCTCAAGCCGCTGTCGTCCGGCATCGTGATTGGCAGCGGCGGGCCGTTCGGGGCCGAGGGGCCGATCATCATGACCGGCGGCTCCATCGCCTCGCTGCTGGCCCAGTACCTGCACCTGACCGCCGCCGAGCGCAAGACGCTGCTGGTGGCGGGCGCCTGCGCCGGCATGACGGCGATCTTCGGCACGCCGGTGGCCGCCGTGCTGCTGGCCATCGAACTGCTGCTGTTCGAGCTGCGCCCGCGCAGCCTGCTGCCGGTGGCGCTGGCCTGCGCCGTGGCGGGCTTCCTGCGGCCGTTCGTGTTCGAGGCCGGCCCGCTGTTCCCGCTCCAGACCGCGCCGGCCAGCACACTGGCGCTGGGTTCGTGCGTGCTGGCCGGGCTGCTGTGTGGCGTGCTCGGCGCGGGGCTGACGCTGGCGCTCTATCGCACCGAAGACGCGTTCGGCAAGCTGCGCCTGCACTGGATGTGGTGGCCGGCCATCGGCGGGCTGGTGGTGGGCATTGGCGGCTATTTCGAGCCGCGCGCGCTGGGCGTGGGCTACGACGTGATCGGCGACCTGCTCAACAACCGCCTCGCGCTGGAGGTGGCCGTGGCGCTGCTGGCCGTCAAGGCCGTGATCTGGATTGCCGCGCTGGGCTCGGGTACCTCGGGCGGCGTGCTGGCGCCGCTGCTGATGCTCGGCGCCGGGCTGGGCGTGGTGCTGGCGCCGGTGTTGCCGGGCGGCTCCCCGGCGCTCTGGGCGCTGGTCTGCATGGCCGGCGTGCTCGGCAGCGTGCTGGGCGCACCGCTGACCGCCATCGTCTTCGCCTTCGGCCTCACGCACGACAGCGAGGCGCTGCTGCCGCTGCTGCTGACCACGGCGGTGGCCTACGGTTTCTCGGTGCTGACCATGAAGCGGTCGATCATGACCGAGAAGATCGCCCGGCGCGGGCTCCATATCTATCGGGAGTACGGCGTGGACCCGCTCGAACGCGCCCACGTGGACGAACTGATGACGCGCGACGTAGTGACCATCGACGCCGAACTACCCGTGGCCGACGCCCTGCCGCGCTACTTCGGTGACCACGCCGCCCATCGCGCCTACCCGGTGGTGCGCGCGGGCCGGCTGGTCGGCATGCTCCATCGCACGGCCATCGTCGCGGCCCATGCCGGGGACGATGCGGGGCTGCGTTGCGGGGATCTGGTGGCGGGGCAGGGCGATGCCGCGCCCGCCGCGCTGCTGCCCGCGCTGACTGGCCGCGCCGCCGCCGGCCGCATGGCCGAACTGAGCGTGGCGCGCCTGCCGGTGGTGGAGAGCGTGGCGACGATGCGCATCGTCGGCATCGTCTCGCTACGCGACCTGCTGGCCCCGAGCGGCCATGTGATGCACGAGGAAACCCGCCGCGAGCGGCTGCGCGGGGCAGTGCGCGCGGTGCGCGGGGTCGGTCAGAGCTTGTAGCTGGTCAGCAGGATGCTGGTTTCGGTGGCCGAGATCCCCTCGATCAGCCGGATCCGGTCCAGCGTGCGGTCGAACTGCTCCAGCGTGTCCGCGCGCAGTTCGGCGATGATGTCCCAGCGGCCGTTGGTCGTATGCAGGGTCTGCACATTGGGCTCTCCGCGCAGGGCCTGCAGCACCTGCCGGGCACGATTGCCCTCGACGGCCACCGTCATCCAGGCGCGGATGCGGTGTGGCTCGGCCTCGGCCTTGAGTCGCACCGTGTAGCCGACGATCAGCCCTTCCTTCTCCAGTTTGTCGATCCGGTTCTGCACCGTCGCGCGCGAGACGCGCAGCGCCTTGGCCAGCGCCGTCACGGGCGTGCGGGCGTTGTCGCGCAACAGGCTCAACAGTTGTCGGTCAGTGGCGTCCATCGGGGGCTCCTCTGGCGATTTGTCGCCTTATGCTGGCGAATTGTCGAATCGTGCGCGCATTTTGTCCATCTTGCTGGCTATTTGTTGGCGCGGGCGGGCACCACAATGCACGCACGGCAGCCACAACAGACAAAGGAGCCCCCGTGACCGACCGCCCGACCATCCTCCTCATCGCCCCCACGTTCTATGACGTGTCCTACAGCATCAACCCGTGGATGGACCCGGCGGCCTGGGCGCGCGACCCGCGCGGCATGCATCGCCAGGCCCGGGCGTCGTTCGACGCGCTCCACGCCGCGCTGACCGCCGCCGGGTTTGCCGTCGAGGTGGCCGAAGGGGCGCCGGGCCAGCCCGACATGGTGTTCCCGGCCAACGCGGCGGTCGTGCTCGACGGCAAGGCCGTGCTGGCGCGCTTCCGCTACCCGCAGCGCCGGGGCGAAGAAGCGCCGTTCGCGGCAATCTTCGACGCGCTGCGCGCGCGCGGTCTGCTCGACAGCGTGATCACGCTGCCCGAGGGCTGCTATCAGGAAGGGGCGGGCGACTGCATCTGGGACGCGCAGCGCGGCCATTTCTGGGCCGGCTTCGGTCCGCGCTCCTCGCGCGAGGCCGCCGATGCCGTCGGCGCGCAGTTTGGACAGGAGGTGGTGGCGCTGGAACTGGCCACCGAGCAGAGCTATCACCTCGACGTCTGCTTCTGTCCGCTGGCCGGCGGCGAGGTGCTCTATTACCCGCCCGCGTTCTCGGCGACGGCGCTGCGCACCCTGCACGCGCGCGTGCCGGCGGCACTGCGCATCGAGGCCACCGAGGACGACCTGCGCCACTTCAGCGTCAACGCCGTCAATCTGGACGACCACGTGGTGATGACCCGCACCACGCCGCATCTGCGCGGCGAACTGGGCCGGCGCGGCTACCGGCTGCACGAGGTAGACCTGTCGCCGTACATGCTCTCCGGCGGCGGGGCTTACTGCATGACGCTGCGCCTGGATCGCACCAGCACGCCCGCGCGCCGCGCCGTGGCCGCATGACCAGGAGACCGCCATGACGGCCAAAATGACAACCTTCCTGGATGCCGCCGACGCCGCCACGCTGGTGCGCCGCATCGGCGTCGCCCGGGCCATCGGCGAGGTCGCCGAGCACGTCCGCCAAGACTTCCTGCGCTGGCCGGCCTTCGAGAAATCGGCGCGGCTGGCCAGCCATTCGCCGGTGGGCGTGATCGAGCTGATGCCGGTCAGCGACGGCGCCCAGTTCGCCTTCAAGTATGTCAACGGGCATCCCGGCAACGCGCAGCAGGCGCTGCCGACGGTGATGGCCTGCGGCATGCTGGCCGATGTGCGCACGGGCTTCCCGCTGCTGCTGGCCGACCTGACGCTGGCCACGGCGCTGCGCACGGCCGCCACCTCGGCGCTGGCGGCGCGCGCCATGGCCCGGCCCGGTGCCCGCACGATGGCGCTGGTCGGCAACGGCGCGCAGGCCGAATTCCAGTCGCTGGCCTTCCACGCGATGCTCGGCGTGCGCGAGATCCGCGCCTACGACATCGACCCGGCGGCCACCGCGCGGCTGGTGCACAACCTTGCCGGCGTGGCGGGCCTGTCGATCGTGCCGGTGGGGTCGATCTCGGCCGCGCTGGCGGGGGCCGACATCGTGACCACGGTGACGGCCGACAAGACCCACGCCACCATCCTCACGCCGGACATGATCCGTCCCGGCATGCACCTGAACGCCGTGGGCGGCGACTGCCCGGGCAAGACCGAGCTGCACGCGGACATCCTGCACGCCGCGCGCATCGTGGTGGAGTACGCCCCGCAGTCGCGCATCGAGGGCGAGATCCAGCAATGGCCCGAGGCGCCGGTGCATGAGTTGTGGGAAGTGCTGTCAGGCGCCGCGCCGTGCCGGGTGTCGGCGGACGATGTGACGATCTTCGATTCGGTGGGATTCGCGCTGGAGGACTACGCCGTGCTGCGCTGGCTCCATGCTGCGGCGCGCGCGCATGGGGTGGGACGGCCGATCGCGCTCGTGGCGCTGCCGCCGGACCCGCGCGACCTGTACGGCTGGATGATGGCGTCCTGCCAGGAAGCCGTGGCGGCCTGAGGGGAAGGGGAGCGGGAGTGTACGGGGCTCTTACTTAATACCGGACGCGTGGTCTTGCTCCCCTCTCCCGGAAGGAGGAGGGGAGCCAGCCTGCGCTCAGGCGCCCACGCGCCCCATCATCAGCTGCGCGCGCAGGAAGCCCTTGATCTCTTCCAGCGACGGCGTCTTCAGGAACACCATGATGCCCCATTGCTGGAGTGCATCGGCCACGCCGTCATAGGCCTGGCGGTTGGTGATCACGGCGAAGATCACGCGTTGCCGCGCGAAGAAATTCTGGAGCTTCTCGATGGTCGCCGACTCGGCGTCGTTCAACTCCTCCACGTAGTAGAGCACCACCCGCGGCCGGGCGTCGACCGAGGTGATGACCGTGTCGACCACGTCCTCGAGCACCTGGCTCTTGAGCGGCAGCGACCACTTGCCCAGCTGGGCGCTGATGCGCTGCGCTTCCTGGTGGTTCGGGTGAAACACCACAAGGTCGAGGTCGTGCTCGGCGGCCATGTCAGGCGTGGCGCGGCTCGCCAGCAGGCGATGGACGGTTTCCTTGTGAATGCGCCGATGGCCGCCGTTGGTCTTCCACGCGCCCAATTCGCCGCGTTCGACCATTTTCTGGACGGTGCCCAACGAGACGTTGAGAAGTTTTGCCGCGGTCCGCGTGCTGTAGTAGGGCTTTTCAGCCAGTTCCGGATCCAGTTTCATCCAATCACCCGTAGTGTCGATCGGCAGCACGGCGCCAGTTGCTCGCCGCGTGGCACCCTCGGACGCGCCACGCCGTTTTGATCCGGGCTGCCGGATTTACTGACCCTGACATTTGCGACCCGCTCCCCGGCCGGTCTTTGTTGCTTTTACGCGTGCGTGGGCTCAGGTGCCCGCGCGCGCGGTTGGAACCTGGCAGTCTGTGCCGCCTGTCGGTAGGGTTCCGCCATGCCAATAGTATGGCTTCATCGCGCTGTGCCGCCACAGGGAAACCCGTGGTTGGCGTCACACTTTTGTTGTTTAACGTACATCGGGCAGCTTCGGTGGACGGCACCAACGCTGCCGGTTCGCATTCTCGCCGGCATTTTTGCCCGCGTGCCAGTCCCAGCGCACCTCTCAAGGGACAGGTGCCAGGCGCGGCAGTTCCCCCGCTCGTACATTCGATACATTGCCGTCGACGGCGTGACGGTCAGTTCAGCCCGTACTTCCTCACCTTGTCGAACAGCGTGGTCTTGGCCACGCCCAGCGCCTCGCCGGCGCGGCTCAGGTTGCCGTCGTGACGGCGCAGCGCATCGGCGATCAGCGCGCGCTCGAACTGCTCCACGGCCTGGGGGAGCGGCAGCGCGTGCGGCGCGGCGCCACCCTGGGCGGGGTCGCAGCCCAGGCCGAGCACGTGGCGTTCGGCCAGGTTGCGCAGCTCGCGCACATTGCCGGGCCAGGGGTAGGCCACCAGCCGGGCCAGCTCGGCCGCCGTGGCCGGCACGGCCTCGCGCTCGAAGCGCAGCGCGGCCTGGGCGACGAAATGCTCGAAGAGCTGCGGCACGTCCTCGCGCCGCTCGCGCAGCGGCGGCAGGGCCAGCGTCACCACGTTCAGGCGGTAGTACAGGTCGGCGCGGAACTGGCCGGCATCCGCCAGCGCGCGCAGGTCCGCCTTGGTCGCCGCCACCACGCGTGCGTTCACCGGCACCGGCAGGTTGGAGCCCAGCCGCTCCACCACGCGCTCCTGCAGCACGCGCAGCAGCTTGATCTGCATCGGCATCGGCATGCTCTCGATCTCGTCGAGGAATAGCGTGCCGCCGTCGGCATGCTCGATCTTGCCGATGCGGCGCCGCGCGGCGCCCGTGAACGAGCCGGCCTCGTGGCCGAAGATCTCCGATTCGAACAGCTGTTCGGGCAGGCCGCCGCAGTTGATCGGCACGAAATGGCGCGCCCGCCGGCCGCTGGCTTCGTGCAGGCAGCGCGCCACCAGCTCCTTGCCGGTGCCGGTCTCGCCGTGGATCAGCACGTTGGCGGCGGTGTCGGCCAGGTCGGCAATCATCTGGCGCAGCCGGCCGATGGCCGGGGAGTCGCCGATCAGCCGGGCGGACAGCGTCTCGCGCCCGGCCAGCCGCGCGCGCAGCTCGGCCACTTCCAGCGCCAGCCGGCGCTTGTCGAGCGCGCGGCGGCACGTGGCCACCAGCCGCTCGGGCGAGAACGGCTTCTCGAGGAAGTCGTACGCGCCTTGTTTCATCGCCTGCACGGCCAGCGACACGTCGCCGTGACCGGTGATCATGATGATCGGCAGCGCGGCGTCGCGCGTCATCAGCTCGCGCAGGAGCGCCATGCCGTCGGCGCCGGGCAGGTGGATGTCGCTGACGACGATGCCGGCGTAGCCGGCCTGCACCTCGCGCAGCGCGGCCTCGGCGCTGGGCACGCCGCGCGTGGCCATGCCTTCGAGCCGCAGCGCCTGCTCGCAGCCGAGCCGCACGTCCGGGTCGTCCTCGACGATCATCACCGTCATCGTCGTCATGCCAGCCGTCATGGCGTCCGGCTGCTGCACCTCAGCCGACATGCCGCGCCTCCGGCCCGGCCTCGGGCAGGGCGAGCGTAAAGCAGGCGCCGCCCTCGGGATGGTTGATCGCGGTCAGCGTGCCGCCGTTCTCGTTCAGGATGCCGGCGGACAGCGTCAGGCCGAGGCCCAGCCCCTCGCCAGCCGGCTTGGTCGTGAAGAACGGCTCGAACAGCCGCGCGAAGGCCGCCTCGGACAGCCCCGGGCCGCTGTCGCGCACGGTCAGGTGCACCAGCCCGCCGCTCTGGTAGGCGTGCAGCGAGAGCCGCGGCGCGGCGCGGCCGCCCATCGCGGTCATTGCATCGAGTGCATTGCCGACGAGGTTGACGAGCACCTGCTCGAGCCGGTTCGGGTCGCAGGCCACCATCAGATGGGGGTCGATGTCGCGCTCGATGGCCGGCGCCACCGCCGCGATGCGCGTCTCCAGCAGGAACAGCGCGTTGTCCACTGCCTCGGCCAGGCGGGCCGTGCCGCGCTGGCCCACCGACGGGTTGCGCGCGAAGGACTTCAGCGCGCCCGTGATGCGCCCCATGCGGTCCACCAGCCCGATGATCTTGCCGAGGTTTTCCTGCGCCGTGGCGTGGTCGCCGCGTTCGAGGAACTTGCCGGTGTTGCCCGAGAGCGTGCGCAGCGCCGCGAGCGGCTGGTTCAGTTCATGGGCGATGCCGGCCGACATCTGGCCCACCGCCGCGAGCTTGCCGGCCTGCATCAACCCGTCCTGCGCCTGGCGCAGGAAGGTCTCGGTGCGGGTGCGTTCGGCCACTTCGGCATGCAGTTGCTGGTTCGCGGCGAAGAGGTCGGCGGTGCGTTCGGCCACCTTGCGTTCGAGTTCGCTGTTGGCCGCCTCCAGCGCCGTGCGCGCCGCCAGCCGCTCGCTGACGATGCGCCGCCGCACGTTCCAGGCCGCCCCGAGCAGCAGCACGAACGCCGCCAGCACGCCGGCCAGCGCCGCGCTGTTGAGCGCGGCCACGCGGGCCTGCGAGGTATTGGTCAGCAGGGTCAGGTTCCAGTCGGTGCCGGGCAGGGCCAGGTGCTGGGCCAGCATCGGTGGGCCCTGGCGCAGCCGTACCAGGGCGTCGCCGCCCTCGCTGGGGCCGGGGCCGAGTTCGCGCACCGTGGTCAGCGCCAGCGGGGGCAGCGGGGCGCGGTTGTACTGGAGCGAGCGGTCCAGCTTCTCGCGCTGGGCCGGCGCCAGCGGCCGCGTGGCGGCCAGCTTCCAGGACGGGTCCGAAGCGAGGATCACCACGCCGTTCTCGTCGCTCAGCAGCATCTGGCTGTCGTTGCCCTGCCAGCGGTTCTCGAGCGGCTCCAGGCCGATCTTGACCACCGCCACGCCCACCGGCTTGTCACGGTCGCCCAGCGGGGCGGAGAGGTAGTAGCCAGATTCGCTGCGCGTGGTGCCCACGCCGTAGAAGCGGCCGAGCTGGCCTTCGATGGCGCTGCGGAAGTAGGGGCGGAAGCTCAGGTCTTCGCCGAGATAGCTGTCGGGACGCTGGAAATTGCTGGTCGCGAGGACCTTGCCGCGCGCGTCGAGGATATAGACCACGCGGGTGCCTGCCCGGCCGTTCAGCGCCGCGAGGTAGGCGTTGGCGGCGGCCACGCGCTCGGGGTTGCCCGGCTGGCGCAGCAGCCCCTCGATGCGGGCATCGAGCGAGAGCAGGCTCGGCACGTAGTCGAAACGGGCCAGTTCGCTCTCCAGCGCCTGGGCGTACAGGCGCATCTGCACCTGGCCACGTTCGGCCTGGCGGTTCAGCGCGGTGTCATAGGTAAAGCGATAGCCGAGCCAGCCCGCGGCCGTCACCAGCGCGGCCAGGGCCAGCAGGGCGACGATCGGCGCGGCGCGGCGCCAGGGCGAGGTGCCGCCGCCCCCGCCAGGAGCGAGGCCGGTTTCGGCGGAGGACAGGGGGCCGGTCATGAGGAATTCTGTGAGGCGGATGCACAGCCGTCGGGTGACGCCGACGCCGCATGCTGCTGGCGCGGTGCGGGCCGGATCCGCGGCGAGGCCCACGTTTTACCACACCCCATGCAAGTGCCGGCCAAATCGGACAGGTCAGACGTCCCGGTAAACGCAAAAAGGCCCGGCCGCCTGATCGGCAACCGGGCCCTGGCACGCCTGGCCGGCTTACTTGCTGGCCAGCGCCTGAGCGGGTGTCAGGCCGGTGTTGCTGTCCGCCGAGGTGTCGTCCTCGTCGGAGAGATCCGGCGCGCCGATCGCGCCTTCGCTTTTGGCGACGACGGTCGTGGCAATGGCATTGCCCAGCACATTGGTGACGGTACGGCCCATGTCCAGGATGTGATCGATCCCCAACACGAGCAGGATGCCGGCCTCAGGCAGGCCGAACATCGGCAGCACGGCGGCCACCACCACCAGCGAGGCGCGCGGCACGCCCGCGATGCCCTTGCTGGTCACCAGCAGCACCAGCAGCATGGTGATCTGCTGCGTGAGCGAGAGCTGGATGCCGTACACCTGCGCCACGAACAGCGCGGCGAACGAGGTGTACATGATGGAGCCGTCCAGGTTGAACGAGTAGCCGAGCGGCAGTACGAAGCCGGTGATGCGCGGCTTCACGCCGAAGCGCGTGAGCTGCTCGATCACCTTCGGGTAGGCCGATTCGCTGCTGGCCGTGGCGAAGCCGATCATCAGCGGCGCACGGAGCTGGCGGATCAGGCGGAAGATGTCACTTCCCAGGAAGTAGTAGCCGCCGGCGATCAGCGCCACCCAGAGCAGGGCCAGCGACAGGTACAGGCTGCCCAGCAGCTTGGCGTAGACGGTCAACACGCCCAGGCCCTGCGCCGTGATCACGGCGGCCACGGCGCCGAACACGCCAGCCGGCGCGAACGCCATCACGTAGTTGGTGACCTTCAGCATGACGTGGCCGAGGCCGTCCACGCCCTGCAGCACCGGCTTGCCGATGCCGTCCTTGAGCGTGCCGAGCGCGAAGCCGAAGAACAGCGAGAACACCACGATCTGCAGGATCTCGTTGGTGGCCATGGCCTCCACGAAGCTCTTGGGGAACATGTGCGCGATGAACTCGCGCAGGTTCAGCGCCCCGGTCTTCAGGTTCGAGGCGGCGTCCGCGGCTGGCAGCGGCAGGTTCATGCCGTGGCCCGGCGCCAGCAGGTTGGCCATCACCAGACCCAGCAGCAGCGAGGTGATCGAGGCGCCCAGGAACCAGGCCATCGCCTTCAGGCCGATGCGGCCGACGGCCTTGCCGTCGCCCATGCCGGCGATGCCGGCGACCAGCGTGGCGAACACCAGCGGGCCGATGATCATCTTGATCATCCGCATGAAGATGTCGGTGAGGATGGCGAAGTGGTCCGCGATCGATTTCGCGGTGGCGGCGTCGGGCGCCAGGTGGTGGGCAGCGGTGCCGGCCAGAACGCCGAGCAGCATCGCGATGAAGATCAGTGTGGGCAGTCGCTTCATTGTCATCGTCAGTACATCCTCCTTGGGGTCGGGCACGTAGGCGTCGCGCTCTGACAGCGGCGCCTAGGTGTGCACGAGGCGTGCCAGCGCGGCGGCGCCTGGGGGAGGGGGTAAGTCGATGAATAGAAAGGAAATTTACGCGCGCTGGCGGCGCGGCGTTCGGGAATCCGGACGGATGGGTGGGAAGGCCGTTCGGGAATCCGAACGGCCATGTGATGTTTTGCTCCCCTCGCCCGCTTGCGGGAGAGGGGTTGGGGGAGAGGGCCGGCGCTGGCCGAAGCCTGCGCGCTGGAGCACACCGAGGGCCCCGCTGTGTGTGGTCGCTTGCTAGACCACCCCTCTCCCCGGCCCTCTCCCGCTGAGGGGAGAGGGAGAAACGGTGGTGTCGATGTGCGCCTGGGCGTGGTTTGCGGTGTCGCCGTTAACAGGTCAGGCCGCGTCCGCCTCGTGCTCCCACGCCTCGAGCAACTGCTCCACCGGCACCGGCCGGCCGATCACATAGCCCTGGGCGTAGTCCACGCCGATCGCGCGCAGCGTGCCCAGCGTTTCCTCGTCCTCCACGGACTCGGCCACGGTCTGCACGCCCAGCCGGTGGCCGATGTCGTTGATCGAACTGACGATCTCGCGGTCCACCACGCTGCCGGTGAGGTTGCGGATAAAGCTGCCGTCGATCTTGAGGTAGTCCACCGGGAACTGCTTCAGATAGGAAAACGACGAAAGGCCGGCGCCGAAGTCGTCCAGCGCCACGGTGCAGCCGGTGCTGCGCATCTCGGCCACCAGCCGGCTGGCGGCGGTCATGTTGTTGATCAGCGCGGTCTCGGTGATCTCCAGCCGGATGCGGTTGGCGGGGAGCACGGAGTCGCGCAGGGCGTCGTGCAGGAAGGGCAGCAGGAAGGGCTCGCCCAGCGAGTTGGCCGACAGGTTGATCGACACCGACAGCCCCGGCACCGCCGCCAGCCGCCGCCCGTACTGGTGCAGCACGTTGCGGATCACCCAGCGGTCGATGTGACCCATCAGGTCGTAGCGTTCGGCGGCCGGGATGAACGCGCCGGGCATGATCAGCGCGCCTTGCTCATCGACCATGCGGACCAGGATCTCGACGTGCCGACCCTGCTCGCCCTCGCGCAGCGAGCGGATCTCCTGGGCGTAGAGGCGGAAGCGGTTGGCGTCGAGGGCCGAATGGATGCCGGCGGCTACCTCCAGCTCGCGGTGATGGCGCCGCGCGTCGCTTTCATCGCGCCGGTAGACCGAGACCCGGTTGCGACCGGCGGCCTTGGCGGCGTAGCAGGCCACGTCGGCGCGGCTCATCAGCTCGCCTACCGGCGGGGTGTCCGCGTCGATGGCGGCGATGCCGATGCTCGCGCCCACGTCGTAGACGCGGCCTTCCCACGGGAAGCGGCGCTCGCGCACGGCGTCGATGACCTTCTGGCACACGTGCTCGGCTTGGTCCACCGAGCAGTCCTTGAGCAGCAGCGCGAATTCGTCGCCGCCCAGCCGGGCGAGCAGGTCGTCCGGGCGCACGTGGTGGCGGATCACGTAGCCCAGTTCGCGCAGCAGCACGTCGCCGGCGCCGTGGCCGGCGGTGTCGTTGACGATCTTGAAGCGGTCCAGATCGATAAAGCACAGCGCGGCGCGGTGGCCGTGCAGCCGGGCGGCCTCGCAGGACTCGCGCAGGCGCTTTTCGAACCAGGCGCGGTTGGGCAGGCCGGTCAGGGCGTCGTGGGTGGCCGAGTGGGCCAGTTCGCGCTGCAGCGCCCGGGAGGTCGTGATGTCCTGGAACACCAGCACGGCGCCGAGCACGCCGCCGTCATTGGTCAGCACCGGCGCGGCGGAGTCCTGCACGTCGTGGCGCTCGCCGGTCAGGCTTTGCAGCACCGCGCCTTCCTGGAGGTAGGCCGGGCGCAGGGTTTGCAGGCACTGCTCCACCGGGCTGGGGATGGTCACCCCGGTGATTTCATCGACGATGCGGAAGACCTGCTCGAGCGGCTGGCCCATCGCGGCGTCCATGCTCCAGCCGGTGAGCTGCTCGGCGATCGGGTTCATGAAGGTCACGCGCATCACGCGGTCCGTGCAGATCACCGCGTCGCCGATCGAGCGCAAGGTGATGTGCAGCCGCTCCTTTTCCTCGAACAGCGCGCGGTTCAGACGGCGCTGCTCGGTGATGTCCCAGTTCGTGCCGACCAGGGCGCGCGTCATGCCGCGGCGCGTGGGGGTGCCTGCGCTGGCGCCGCCGCCGCCATCGTCGTCGTCCTCATCGTCGTGGTGCGAGACCATGGCCATGGCGCGCACGTGGCGCACCTCGCCGGTGGGGCAGACCACGCGGTATTCGGTATCGAAGCGATGCACGCCGCGAATCGCCTGGCGCATCTCGGTGCTGACCCGGCTGACGTCCTCGGGGTGCAGCATGGCGATCCACTGCGCCAGCGTGGGCGCGCCCAGCTCCACCGAGGTGCCGTGCAGCGCGTGCATGCGGGCATCCCAGGTGATGGTGGCGTTGGTGAAATCCCACTCCCAGATGCCCACGCCGCCGGCTTCCACGGCCAGTTCCATGCGGCGTGCCAGTTGTTCCATGCGCTCGTGGTCCAGCTTGCGGCTGTGGATATCCTCGATCTGGGCGATGTAATGGTCCGGCTGGCCGGTCTGCTGGTTGCGCACCATCGACACGGCCAGCAGCGCCCAGCGGTAGCGGCCGTCCTTGTGGCGGTAGCGCTTTTCCATGCGATAGGCGTCGATCTCGCCGGCGGTCAGGCGTTCCAGCTGGCGCAGGTCGGCGTCCAGGTCGTCCGGGTGGGTCATCCGCTGGAACGGAATCTCCCGGAACTCCTCGGGCGTGTACCCGAGCAGCTCGCACATGGCCCGGTTCACCAGTTGCCAGCGCCCGTCCAGCCCGACCAGCGCCATGCCGATGGCCGAATGCTCCAGCGCCTGCCGGAAGCGCTGCTCGCTGCTGCGCAGGTTGGCGCGGCTCTTGCGATTCTGCGCGCTCATGAAGGCGATGCAGGCCGGGAAGATCGCCACCAGCGCGGCCGAGACCAGCAGTTCGTGGCCGGCCCAGATGGCCGCCACCCCGGCGAGCGTGCACAGTGCCAGCAGCGCGCCCTGCAGCCGCCGCCGCCAGGGGGCAGCCGCCGGGGGCGGGGGTTGGAGGGGGTTCGCGGCCGTCTCTGGCGTCATGTCTTGTGTTGTCGATGGCTGCCCCTGTGCATCAGGAGGCGGTCGGGGGTACGGCGGGTGCCGGTGCAACGGTCGCACCCCTGCCCAGCGTATGGCGCAATGTAGTCGTTCTGCGGGGCGGACGAGCCCCGAGATACGGGGCATGGCGGGGCGTTGTTGGGGCTGGCGCTCGGGCGCATTTTTTGGTAGGGGGTGGGGAAGACCCGATGCCGCGGGCGGTCGGCGTCTGTATCATCGCGCACAGAATCCGCGCCCCGATCCGGCTGCAATCAGGCCGGGGCGGGCCGCGCGGCGGCCGTGCCTCCGCCACGGAGAGGGGAACCCATGGATATTGCGCGATTCTTCCGCATCGCCAGTTCGGCGTCGATTACCTTCGTTGTCGTGGTGGTGGTGGCCGTGGGCAGTACCTATTGGTGGGGCGGACGCAAGCTCGCGCGGACTGTGAAGGTCAACGTGACCCCGGTGACGATTCCCACCGACACCGCCGCCATCGCCCATGGCAAATATCTCTACGAATCGCGCGGCTGCATGGACTGCCACGGCGCCAAGGGCGCCGGCAAGCAGGTCTTCGACGAGCCCAACGGCCTGCGCGTGCGGGCGCCGGACATCACCCAGGCCAACCCCGACGTCGCCAAATACCGCCCGGAGGACTGGGACCGCGCCATCCGCCACGGCGTGGCGCCAACGGGCCGGCCGCTGCTGATCATGCCGAGCGAGGATTACAACCGGCTTTCAAACGAGGACTTCGGCGCGCTGGTGGCCTACGTGCGCAGCCTGCCGCCGGCCAACGGGCAGCCGGCCGAAGTGCGCTTCCCGTGGTTCGCGCAGGGGCTGTACGGCGCGGGCGTGATCCGGGACGCCGCCGAGAAGATCAACCATGACCTGCCGCCCGCGCCGGCGATTGCCGCCGCGGTGACGCCGGCCTATGGCCAGTACATGGCCAATGCCTGCATGGGCTGCCATGGCGGCGACCTGCGCGGCGGCCATATCCCCGGCGCGCCGCCCGACTGGCCGCCGGCCGCCGACCTGCGCCCGAACGGCGTGATGAAGCGCTACCCCCAGCCGGACCAGTTCGTCGCCATGATGCGCACCGGCAAGCGGCCGGACGGCACCGACGTCAGCCGGGTCATGCCGTTCTCCTCGTTCGCCAAGATGAACGACACCGACCTCAACGCGCTGCATCTCTATTTGTCCGCGACTAAATAGAAGGGGCGCTACTTAATTAGCAGGGCCCAGAAACTTTCGTTTCGCCCCATCCCGGTGCACGCCCACCCGTGTGCGTAGGGCGGCGCACGTTTCTCGAATTTGTTCTATCCTCCGTGGGCGCCGCCGGGTGGCCAGGGATCCCGTGCCACGTTGCTTGCCAACGAGCCCGGCGGTGCGATGCAAGAAGACTAAGGGCAACGCACCCAAGGAGTTCCCCGCAATGACTACCCTCACCCTCAACGGCAAGACCGTGGACGTGGACGCCGATCCGTCCACGCCACTGCTCTGGGCCCTGCGCGACAACCTCGGCATGACCGGCACCAAGTTCGGCTGCGGCATGGCCGCCTGCGGCGCCTGCACGGTCCACATCAACGGCCAGGCCACGCGTAGCTGCGTGATGCCGATCTCGGCCGTGGCCGGCAGCAAGGTCGGCACCATCGAATCGATGCCGGACGACAAGATCGGCCGCGCCGTGCTCGACGCCTGGCTGCGCCACGACGTGGCCCAGTGCGGCTACTGCCAGAACGGGCAGGTGATGAGCGCCGTGGGCCTGCTGCGCAGCAAGCCGCGCCCCACCGACGCCGACATCGACCAGGCCATGGCTGGCAACATCTGCCGCTGTGGCACCTATCAACGGATTCGCGCGGCCATCAAGGATGCCGCCCGGGCCATCGCCTGAGCGGGGAATCATCATGCGAATTCGTGGCATTGAAGCACTGGCCGGCGGCAGCGGCGCGCCGGTGAACGAGGCGTCCGCGCCGGCAGAAGGCATCGCCCCGCTCTCGCGGCGCAGCTTCCTGAAGCTGGGCGGGCTGGCTGGCGGCGGGCTGGCGATCGGCATCGGCGGGCTCAGCGCGGTTGCGCAGGCCCAGGAAGGCGCCCCCAAGGCGCCGTCCGCGCCGCAGGCGTTCCTGATCATCGGCCCGGACAACACCGTGACGGTGGCCGTGAACCGGCTCGAGTTCGGCCAGGGCGTGCACACGGCCCTGCCGATGGCGCTGGCCGAGGAACTGGATGTGGACTGGAAGAACGTGCGCGCGGTGCTGGCCCCGGCCGGCGACGCGTACAAGGACCCGGCCTTCGGCATCCAGATCACCGGTGGCTCCACGGCCCTGAACCACTCGTTCCAGCAGTATCGTGAACTGGGCGCGCGCGCCCGGGCGATGCTGATCTCGGCGGCGGCCCAGCAGTGGAAGGTGGACCCGGCGAGCTGCAGCACGTCGCTGGGCGTGGTCACCTCCGGCAGCCATCGCGCGACGTATGGCGAGCTGGCCAACGCCGCCATGGGCCTGCCCGTGCCGGCGCAGGTCACGCTCAAGGACCCGGCGCAGTTCCGCATCGTCGGCAAGCCCACGCCGCGCCTGGATTCGGCGGCCAAGCTGCACGGCGACGCCGTGTTCGGCATCGACACCCGGCTCAAGGACATGGTCGTGGCCGTGGTGGCCCGCCCGCCGCGCTTTGGCGGCAAGGTCAAGACGTTCAACGCCGACCGCGCGCGCAAGATCAAGGGCGTGGTCGATGTGATGCTGGTGCCCGTGGACCGTGGCGGCACCGGCGTGGCCGTGGTGGCCGATGGCTACTGGCCCGCCAAGACCGCGCGCGAGGCGCTGGAGATCGTCTGGGAAGACACCGGCTCGACGGTGAGCACCGCCGCGCTGTTCGACCAGTACAGCAAGCTGGCCACGCAGCCGGGCACGGTGGCGAAGCCGCTGGAGGGCATCGACGCCTCGCTCAAGGGCGCGGCGAAGGTCATCGACGCCGAATACCGCCTGCCATACCTGGCCCACGCGCCGATGGAGCCGCTCAACTGCACCATGCAGGCCGAGGTTGCCGGCAACAAGGCCACGGCGGTGAAGGTGTGGGTGGGCTCGCAGTTCCAGACCGTCGACCAGGCCGCCATCGCCCGCACGCTGGGGCTGGCGCCGGAGAAGGTCACGCTGAACACGATGATGGCCGGCGGTGGTTTCGGCCGGCGCGCGGTGCCGACCTCGGACTATCTGGTGGAAGCCGCCAACGTGCTGCGCACGTGGGTCGGCAACGGCCACACCGAGCCGCTCAAGGTGATGTGGAGCCGCGAGGACGACATCAAGGGCGGCTACTACCGGCCGCTGCACGTGCACCGCGCGCGCATCGGCGTGGACGCCAAGGGCGCCGTGGTGGGCTGGCAGCACACCATCGTCGGCCAGTCGATCGTCAGCGGCACGCCGTTCGAGTCGATGATGGTCAAGAACGGCGTGGACGTGACGATGACCGAGGGCATCGTCGAGAACGACTACGACGTGCCGCTGCAACTCGCCGTGCATCATCCGAAGGTGGACGTGCCGGTGCTCTGGTGGCGCTCGGTGGGCAACACGCACACGGGCTTCGTCAAGGAAACGCTGGCCGACGAGATGGCTACCGCCGCCAGGCAGGACCCGGTGGCGTGGCGCCTGGCCCGGCTGGACCCGCAGAAGCACGCCCGGCACCGCGCCGCGCTGCAACTGGCGGTGGACAAGTCCGGCTACGGCAAGAAGAAGCTGCCGAAGGGGCATGCCTGGGGTGTGGCCGTGCATGAGTCGTTCGGCTCGGTGGTGGCCTATGTGGTGGACGTGTCGGTAGTCAAGGGTGAGCCGCGCGTGCACCGTGTGACCGCCGGCGTGCACGCGAACCGCGTGGTCAATCCGCTCTCGGCCGAGGCGCAGATCCAGGGCGGCTGCGTGTTCGGGCTGTCGATGACCCGGCCCGGGTTTGCCATCGAGATCGAGAACGGCGCGGTGAAGAACAGCAACTTCCCCGACTACCCGCCGCCCCGCATGCCGGACGCCCCGCAGGTGGACGTGTTCTTCGTCCCCTCGCAGGACAACCCGACCGGCCTCGGGGAACCGGGCGTGCCGGCCATCGCGCCGGCAGTGGCCAACGCGCTGTTCCGCCTCACTGGCAAGCGCCAGCGCCAGTTGCCGTTCGTGGTCTGAGGCACGCTGGCCGCGTCGGCCAGATACCGTTCCTCACCTCCCGCCCCTCTCCTGCCATGCATCCTGCAAGTGGGAGAGGGGCCATCACCGACAGCGACACCGCTGTTACGTGCCAGCGGCGACGCCGCGCCTCCATCCTCCTCTGACAGTAGTGTTCCGCCCCGAATCTGACGGGCCTGAATTGTCGCGCGCAGTCACTCGCACATCCCCCGAGGATGTGTTGTGGCGATGTAAAACATCATCATTTGACGTACCTCTTTCAGCGCCTAGGATGGTTGTACTTTCACGTCGATGCCGCGTGATGGCGCAGTCCACGCAGACTCTGACAAGGATGTTTCTAGAGAGGGCGCATATGAAAACCTTCAAAGCGAAGCTCGCTGCGGCAACGCTGGCGGCGCCATATTCACTGCTTCATGCGCAAGTCGTCACCGTTCCATCCTCGACCTCCACGGTCCGTTTGCAGACGCTCGATCCTGCGGCGACGAACTTTGAGGCGCCCGCCGGTACCGTTATCGCGGTAGCCACGGATGATGGCCTGAATGCGAATAACACGCGGAACTGGAATCTCGTCAATCGCGGCACGATCACGGGAACCAATGACGGGATCTCCCTTGACGCTCTCACTCCGGGTGGCTCACGCTTCGAGAATTACGGCACGGTGAGCACCTCGGCAACGACGGGGGCCGGACCATTCGGCGGCTTGTACGCGAATAGCGGGGCGACGGTGATCAATCACGCCGGCGCCACGATCTCCAGCGGAGACCGTGCCATCCACATGGGCGCGCCCGGCACGGTGACCAACAACGGACTGTTGCAAGGGGGGCAGGACACGGTCATCTTCGTGCAGGGCGGGACGTTCACGCAGGGCGCCACGGGCCAGGTTTCTGGCCTGAATGGGGTCGTCTTCAGCGCCAATACGCTGGCAGGCACCAACGCAGGGTTGATACGCGTGGCAGGTACCGGGTTATGGGTGCGCGGCGGCGCAGCCGGAACGTTCGACAACACGGGAGGGACCATCGAGGTCATTGCCACGGGCGGGCTGCGCACCGCGGTGGTGGCTGATACTGGCGCGAAGCTCGACTTGGTGGGCGGCTTCGTCCTGGCGGCCGGCGGGTTTTCGCGGGGGCTTGTCGCGCAAGACGTGCAATCGACGATCAACGCCCGCGACCTGTCGATTGAAGCCGATGGAAACCAGGCGCGGGCCGCCAACGCGATTGCCGGCGGCGTGACCACAGTGACCAATACGAGCATGACAGCGCGGGGCCCTGGCAGTGCGGGTGTCGTGGCGTTGACCGCAGGGCGTGTCCAGGTAAGCGGCGGCACGGTGACGACGACGGGCGCTGACGGTGACGGTCTGGTGGCCTACGGCGACAGTGCGGGCGGGGCAGGTGGCGTGGTCGTGGCCGATGGCGTGCGGATCAGCACGTCTGGCGCCACCGCCTATGGAGCACGTGCTGCGGGCGCGGGAACGGGCACGCCGGCATCCGTAACGATGACGGGCGGTTCGGTGGAGACGTCGGGTGATGGCGCCATCGGGCTGGTTGCCATCACGCAGACCACGCTGACCGCGGGCAACGTCGCCGTGACCACGCGTGGCGTGGGCAGCGAAGGCGCTACGGCGAGGAACGCCGCGCGACTTGTCATGAACGGTGGTTCCGTGACAACGACGGGCAATGACGCCGTGGGCCTCAGCACGGTGGGCTCGGGCGAACCTGACCAGGTGGGTGCCGTGAATGATCCGGATGCGGCGATCATTCCAGGCGCGTCCGTGGGCGGCGCCTCACTCGCGGCGACCGGGGTCACCGTCAACACAAGCGGTACGGGGTCGCATGGCGTTCGTGTGCGTGGCGACAGTGTGCTGTCGTTGGTCGACAGCACGGTCACGGCCAGCGGCGCCGGCGCCAACGCGGTGCAATACGAAGCGGCCGGCGGCGCGGGCACGCTGACCGCTGCGGGTTCGACCCTCGTCTCCCAGCAGGGCGCTGGCATTGCCATGAACGGGGGGACGATGAACGTGTCGATGACAACGTCATCATTGCATGGCAGCGGGGCGTTGTTCAACGTCACGGGTGGCGGCACGCTGAACCTGAATGCTGACGCCGGCTCCACGCTGACCGGTGCGGCGCTGACCGAGGCAGGCAGTACGTCGAATCTCGTCCTGCGGGACAGCACGTGGAACCTCACCGGCGACTCGCGGCTCACGACGCTCAACAACGACCCAAGCCAGATCCTGTTCTCCGCACCGGTGGGCGGGGTGTTCAAGACGCTGACCGTCGGCCAGTACAGCGGCGACGGCGTCATCGGGCTCAACACCTATCTGGGTGGCGATGGCTCGCCATCGGACAAGCTGGTGATCGACGGCGGGACCGCCTCCGGCACGTCCAGGCTACGGGTGACGAATGCGGGGGGGCCGGGGCTGGTCACGAGCGCGAGCGGCATCCAGCTCGTCGATACGATCAACGGCGGCACGACGCAGGCCGGTGCGTTCTCGATCGACGGCCGCGCGGTGGCCGGCCCTTATGAATACCGGTTGTTCCGGGGCAGCATCGACGGCACCGCGCCGCAAGCCTGGTACCTGCGCTCCGAGCAGGACCCGCCTCCGCCGCCGCCCGACCCCGCGCCGGGCCCCGCTCCGAGCCCGGCGCCGGACCCTGTGCCCGATGTGCCCAGGCCGGTACGTCCGCTGTATCGGCCAGAGGTGGGCGCGTATCTTGCCAATCAACGCCTGTCGGGCCAGATGTTCGTGCATAGCCTGCATGATCGCCGCGGCGAGCCGCAGTATGCGGAGGGGGTGGGCCTCGTGGGGCAAGGCAAGCCGGGTGCGGGCTGGCTGCGCATGGTGGGCAAGTGGGAAGGCGGGCGTAGCAAGGATGGCGTGTTCAAGACCAGCACCGATTCGTTCCTGCTGCAAGGCGGCGCGGAGTTGGCGACGTGGCAGGCGGGCGGCGTGGCGAGCCGCCTGCATGCGGGCGTGATGGGCAGCTACGGCTACGCCAGCAGCGATGCCGAGGCGCAAGCCAACAGTGCACACGCGAAAGGCAAGGTCGAGGGCTGGAGCCTCGGGATCTACGGCACCTGGTACCAGGACGACGAGAAGAAGCACGGCGCCTATGCCGACGCATGGTTCCAGTACGGCTGGTTCAGCAACCGCGTGGAAGGCGACCAGTTGCCCACGGTGAAGTACAGCGCGAACGGGCTGGCGGTGTCTGGCGAGGTCGGCTATGCCATGCCGCTGCGCGGCGGCTGGGTCGTCGAACCGCAGGCGCAGTTGATCTACGTCGACTACAACGAGAGCGACATCGACGAGCCGAACGGCACCCGCGTGCGTGGCGCCAGTGCGAGCGGCATCCTGACGCGGCTGGGCGTGCGAACGCACCGCACGTTCGTGCGCGAAGACGGTCGCAAGCTGCAACCCTATGTCACGCTCAACTGGTGGTACTCGGACACCGAGAGCCACATCGCCTTCAACCAGGTGCAACTGGGTTCGATGTACCCGCGCAACCGCTTCGAAGCCAAGGTGGGCATGAACCTGGCGCTGAACAAGTCGTGGTCGGGCTGGACCAGCGTGTCCGGCGCATGGGGCCAGCAGGATTACTACCAATACGCGGTGCGTGTGGGCGTGCGATACGCGTGGTGACCGGCACGGCCTGCCGGATGAGGGGTCAGCGCAACACCCGGACCGCAGACTTGCGTTTGCCGCGTCAGCACGGTACAAACGAACGCAACCATCACGACACGGGGTTGGACATGGCCACTCAGGAAAGCGCGCTGACGTTTGCGCTGCTCGCCGTGCCCGCGCGCGCGGCCATCTGCCGCGCCTTGCTCGAGGCCGGCGATGACGGCCTGCCGGCCGACCAGCTCGCCCAGCTTGCCGGGCTCACCCTCCATCGCGCGGCCCATCACTTCAGCGAGATGGTGCAGGCCGAGGTGCTCGTCCTCGTCATTCGCGACCGCCGGGTCGGCTATGTGCTCAAGGCGCGCCGCGAGGTGCGCGAGGCGCTGGGCTACCTCGACAGCAGCGGACTCGACTAAGCCGGGGGCCGGGCGGCCGCGATCCGGGCGATGTTGTTGCGCGCGGCTTGCTCGGCATCGGCAAAGGCGGGCGTCAGGAACAGCCGCTCGCGCTGCGCCAGCGTAGTGAGGAAGCCCACGCGGCGTGCCATGAAGGCCGCGTGCAGCGCCGCGCCGGCCAGCCCGGTGCGCCGGGCCAGCAGCGCGCGGTTCTCCTCGAACACGGCTTGCGTATAGGCGTCGAACGCCTCGGCGGGGGCCGCCAGCCGGTACAGGTCCAGATCGAGCACCGTGGCCGCGTCGGGCGCCGTCGGCGTGTGCGCGCGGGTGTCCAGCACGATCTGCATGGCCTGGCGCAGCACGTCGTCGTCCACCTCATCCACCATGGTTTCGATCAACGCCGCCGAGGCGGCCTCGTTGTGCTCGCAGCCGGGCACGTACACGGCGTCATGAAACAGCACCGCCAGCGCCTGCGCCGGGTTCAGCGCGAGGCCCCGGGCGTGCGCCACCTCGAACATCTCGAGCACATGGGTGCGGTCGTGGTAGCGGCGATAGGGCGCCTCATAGAGCGCCAGCGCCTGGAGCACGGTCTGGCGCGGCAGGAAGTCCAGGCGGGCCAGCGCGGCCGGCCAGTCCGGCGCGAAGCGGGGCATCTCGCCCGCGTCGGTCCGCACCGGCTCGGTGAAGACTTCCGCCGTGCGCACCCACAGGATCGAGCGGTCGCGCATGGACTCGTAGACCACCACGGGCGCCAGGTCGGCCTCGAAGCGGCCCAGGCCGGTCACACGGTAGGCGCCGCCCTTGTAGTGGCGGTAAGGCATGCCCGGCACGAGGTCCGGGTCGTTCGGCATCGGTATCGACTTCGGAATGGGATTCGCCAAGATATAGACTCCACGGTTGCGGCGGATCATAAGTCATAGGGTAAACCCTTGTGTAGGGAAACCCCGTATTCAGCGCCTGTCTTGAAAACGACAACCCTCGTCCCTATAATTAGCACTCCCCGGGGGTGAGTGCTAACAGAGCCCTTGCGGTACCCGAAAACCGTTGGCCGTCGCCTTCAGACGGCCATTTGTGAATCAAAACTCACTTTTTGTACCTAGGAGTCCGTATGAACCTGCGTCCTCTGCACGACCGTGTGATCGTGAAGCGTCTGGACAATGAAACCAAGACCGCATCCGGCATCGTGATTCCCGACAATGCTGCCGAGAAGCCCGATCAAGGCGAAGTCCTCGCCATCGGCCCCGGCAAGAAGGATGACAAGGGCAACAACATTGCCCTCGACGTCAAGGTGGGTGACCGCGTGCTGTTCGGCAAGTATGCCGGCCAAGGCGTGAAGGTGGATGGCCAGGAACTGCTGGTCATGCGCGAAGAAGACATCATGGCCGTGGTAAACAAGTAATCCACGCGTCACTCGTACAGATCAGGAGAAACAGAACATGGCAGCAAAAGACGTAGTGTTCGGCGACGCCGCCCGTGCCAAGATGGTCGAAGGCGTGAACATTCTCGCCAACGCAGTGAAGGTGACCCTGGGCCCGAAGGGTCGCAACGTGGTGCTGGAGCGCAGCTTCGGCGGCCCGACCGTGACCAAGGACGGCGTGTCCGTGGCCAAGGAAATCGAACTGAAGGACAAGCTCCAGAACATGGGCGCGCAGATGGTCAAGGAAGTGGCTTCCAAGACCAGCGACAACGCCGGTGACGGTACCACCACCGCTACCGTGCTGGCCCAGTCGATCGTCCGCGAAGGCATGAAGTTCGTTGCCGCCGGCATGAACCCGATGGACCTGAAGCGCGGCATCGACAAGGCTGTCGGCGCTGCCGTGGAAGAGCTGAAGAAGCTGTCCAAGCCCACCACCACCAGCAAGGAAATCGCCCAGGTTGGCGCGATCTCGGCCAACAGCGACGCCTCGATCGGCGAGCGCATTGCCGAAGCCATGGACAAGGTTGGCAAGGAAGGCGTGATCACCGTGGAAGACGGCAAGTCGCTGGCCGACGAGCTGGAAGTCGTGGAAGGCATGCAGTTCGACCGCGGCTACCTGTCGCCGTACTTCATCAACAACCCGGAAAAGCAGGTTGTTGCCCTGGACAGCCCGTTCGTCCTGCTGTTCGACAAGAAGGTGTCGAACATCCGTGACCTGCTGCCGGTGCTGGAGCAAGTGGCCAAGGCTGGCCGTCCGCTGCTGATCATCGCCGAAGACGTCGAGGGCGAAGCCCTGGCAACGCTGGTGGTGAACAACATCCGTGGCATCCTGAAGACCGCTGCCGTGAAGGCCCCGGGCTTCGGCGACCGCCGCAAGGCCATGCTGGAAGACATCGCCATCCTGACCGGCGGTACCGTGATCGCCGAGGAAATCGGCCTGACGCTGGAAAAGGCGACCCTGAACGACCTGGGCCAAGCCAAGCGCATCGAGATCGGCAAGGAAAACACGATCATCATCGACGGCGCCGGCGACGGCTCGGCCATCGAAGGCCGTGTGAAGCAGATCCGCGCCCAGATCGAAGAAGCCACTTCGGACTACGACCGTGAAAAGCTGCAAGAGCGCGTGGCCAAGCTGGCCGGCGGTGTTGCCGTGATCAAGGTTGGCGCTGCCACCGAAGTCGAAATGAAGGAAAAGAAGGCACGCGTGGAAGACGCGCTGCACGCCACCCGCGCTGCCGTGGAAGAAGGCATCGTCCCCGGCGGTGGTGTGGCCCTGCTGCGCGCCCGCGCTGCGATCTCGGGTCTGCAAGGCGAGAACGCCGACCAGAACGCCGGTATCAAGATCGTGCTGCGCGCCATGGAAGAACCGCTGCGCCAGATCGTGCTGAACGCTGGTGAAGAGGCTTCGGTCGTGGTGGCCAAGGTGATCGAAGGCAACGGTAACTACGGTTACAACGCTGCCTCGGGCGAGTACGGCGACCTGGTGCAAATGGGCGTGCTGGACCCGACCAAGGTGACCCGCACCGCGCTGCAAAACGCCGCTTCGGTTGCTTCGCTGATGCTGACCACGGACTGCGCCGTGGCTGAATCGCCGAAGGAAGAGTCGGCTCCGGCCATGCCGGGCGGCATGGGCGGCATGGGCGGCATGGACGGCATGATGTAAATCACGCCGGACCAGACGAGGCCTTCGGGCTTCGTCAACGTCTGACAAAAACCCCCGCGGGCGCAAGCTCGCGGGGGTTTTTGTTTGGGGGCGGAGGGGGCGGGGGTCTAGATCTCCACCACCCGCCCCCAATCAAACACCGGGTTCTCCGGGTTGCCCGTTCGTCTCGATATATACCCGCGCGGGTTGCAGACTACGCGGGACTGGTCGATCCAGTAGTCGAAGCTGGTGTGGGTGTGGCCGTGGATCCAGAGGTCGGCTTGGGCCACGAGGTCGGGGCGGCGGGAGAGGAAGCCGGCGGAGACGATGTCGTGGGCGTAGCGGGGGTCCAGGCTGCCGAGGTCGGGGCCGTGGTGGGTGACGACCACGGTCTTGCCGTCGAAGGGTTCGGCCAGGGTGTCCGTCAGCCAGGCGGTGGCGGCGCGGTGGCGGGCCAGGGCGTCGGCGGGGGTGTAGGGGCGATGCTGGCCGGCCTCGTCGGTGGTTTCGATCAGCCGGTGGTCCACCACCACGCGGGCGCAGGCCTGCATGGCGTCGTCAATGCGGTCGGTGCCGTAGAGGCAGTAGTCGGTCCACCAGGTGGTGCCGATCACGCGCACCGGGCGGCCGTCGCCATCGGCGTACTCGGCCACGGCGCCGTTGAGCAGCGCCACGTTGGGCGCCGCCTCCGCCGCTTCGGCCATCAGGCGGTCCACGGTGTCGAAGTTGTTCTCGTAGTACTCATGGTTGCCGGGCACGTAGACCACCGGCACATCGAAGGTGCGGGCGGCCCAGTCGATGCCGTCGCGGCCGTTGGCGATGTCGCCGGCCAGGATCACGAGGTCCGCCGCGCACGCGGGGATCGCGTCGGTCTGGTTGTGCTCCAGGTGGATGTCGCTGAGGATGCGCAACTTCATGGGGGCTCCCGGACTCGCCATGTTGGTGTGCGATCGATTCTTCAAAAAAAAGACAGCCTGGTCAAGACCAGGCTGCAAAAGAGGAGCCAGGGGGGCCTCGGCGTTGCTCATGGGGGGCAGCGCGAGGGGCTGGCCGTGCCCGGAGGCCCGGCCGTGCCACTGGCTCCTTTCCTGGCTAGTGGGCCAGGCGCGGGGGGACGTAGCCGCCGTAGTACGGCCCGACGCCGCCGCCGCTGTTCGTGACCTTGAAGTTGGGGATGAAGTAGCCCTCGATGTACTTGCCGCTGCCGCCCACCGAGGCGGTGATATGGAACGCCGCGAATGCGGTGATCGGGCCGAGCGAGCCCGGGTTGAGCGACGAGGTGACCGGCAGCAGGTAGTCCTGGTTGACCCCCACATAGTTGTAGTTCGAGGTCTTGGTACCGTCCTGCATCCAGATCTTGTCGCCGATGGCCACCGGCGACGGGTTGCCGCTCTGGAGCAGGTCGCGCGTGGCGGTGGCGCTGTTGTCGGTGGACTTGAACGTAGTCCACTGGCCCGATTCGCACGGCCCGTAGTGGTAGGCGGACCCGATGCGGAACAGGTAGGGCTTCTTGGTCGCCGGATCGAGCTTGGGCTGGTTGGTGGCGCTGTCCCAGAAGTTGTTGTACAGGCCCTGGCTCAGGGCCACCGGGAACAGCCCGCCGTTGCCGATGATGCCCGGCGCTGCGATCACCGCCACCGCGGTGGCGGTGGTGCTTGCCGCTGCGCCATCGAAGACCTGCGCCAGCAGGGTCGGCACGGGCCCGCCGTTGCTGCCCGCCCCCCGGCTGATGGTCACCTGCACTGCGGGCACGTCATTGGACGTCGGCGTGATGTCCTGCGGCTGGAGCCCGGCCGGCGTGCCGGTCAGGTTCCAGTAGCCGGCCTGCACCGTGCCGCTGGTCAGCGTGACGCCGGCGGCCTTGTTCAGGCTGATGGCGTTCGTGCCCTTGGTGACGCCCGCGGTCCAGGCGGGCTTGGGATTGGCCGGGAACAGCCCGGCCGCCCCGGCCAGCGCGGCGGCATCGGCGGCGTTCTGCAACTCGTTGCGTACGATGGCCAGATGGGCGACATCCACCGCCAGCGCGCCCACTGACAGCACCGAGATCAGCATGAACGGCATCATGATGCCGATGGCGCCGCGCTGGCGGTGCCGACGGGTCAGTCGGGCTGGCGGGTCCTGCCGCAGGGTTTCCTGGCGCATGGCACACCTCCTGTCTCTAGATTTGGGCTACTCGCATAGCATGGTGGTGAGCGCGTTGATCGTCAGCGGCCCGGTGAAGGGCCGGATCAGCGGGCCGAGCAGCAGGCCGTTGAACGTGTACGACACCTGCACGGTCAGCGCGGTCCCGGTCGACGCGCACGGCGAGACGGTCAGCGGGAAGGTGCAGGTGGCGGCGGCGCCATAGGTGACCAGCTTGTTGGTGCAGTAGTTGAGCGCCACCTGCTTGATCTGGGTGTTGGTCATCGCCGGGGACTTCAGCACCACGCCGGCGCGGGCCGCCTCGCGGCTGGCGTTGGTGACCACGGACTTGTCATAAAGCGCGGTGCCGAACTCGATCACGCCGAACACGATGAACAGCAGCAGCGGAAAGATCAGCGCGAATTCCACGGCGGCGGCGCCGGCGTGGCGCGGGCCGCCCGGCTGGCGGTGCCGGGGGGGAAGGGGGCGAGGGGGACGAAGGGCGGGTCGACGCATGGCGGGCTCCGGCGGGGTCAGTTGTTGGTCACGCTGCGCAGGGCGGTGACCACCTGGATGGCGGCCGGCCCGAGCAGCACCACGAACAGCGACGGGAAGATGCAGAAGATCAGCGGGAACAGGATCTTGGTGCCGATCTTGGCCGCGCGTTCCTCGGCCAGCGAGTGGCGCTTGGTGCGCAGCATGTCCGAATGCACGCGCAGCGAATCCGCCACGCTGGTGCCGAAGCGGTCCGCCTGGATCAGCATCGCCACCAGCATGCTCACATCCTCCACGCCGGTACGTGCCGACAGGTTGCGCAGCGCCTTGTCGCGCGGCAGGCCGGCGCGCAGCTCCAGCGTCAGCAATTCGTATTCCTCGGCCATGGCGGGGCGGGCGGTGCGCATCTCCGCCACCACGCGCAGGATCGCGGCATCCAGGCTCAGGCCGGCTTCCACGCAGACCATGATCAGGTCCAGGCTGTCCGGGAAGGCCTCGAAGATGTCGCGCTGGCGGCGGCCCACCTTCCAGCGCAGCGCGAAGTTGGGCAGGTAGAAGCCCGCCACCGCCATCGCGAACAGTCCCGTCATGAATTCCTGCTGCCGCGCGGCTTCCACCTCGCCGACCAGCGCTACCCAGAGCGCCATCGGCAGGCCCAACGCGAGCACGGTCTTGATGCCGAAGTAGAGCGGAATCGCCTCGGCCGAGCGCCATCCGGCATGGATGAAGCGCGTGCGCAGCGCGGAGTTCTCCCAGCCCTCCTTCGGCAGCGAGAGCTGCGCCAGCGGCCGGGCCAGCCGCTCCATCCGGCGCATCCATTCGCGGCGGCCGTCGGGGATCGGCGCGCCGCCGGGCGCCTCGCGCTCGATCTGGCCGAGCCGGCGGGCCACGGGGTTCGGGCGCATCACGATTATCGCGACCCAGGCCGCGCCGAAGACGATGGCGAAGGTGACGCCCAACAGGAGGATCGTTGTGGTTGGCATGGTTGTCCGGGAATCTTCCCGCCTCGGTAATTGGGGTGCCTGAATGCCTGCCCTACACGTGGATCCGCACGATCTGGCGCATCCACAAGATGCCCACGCAGGTCATGGCGACGGCGTACCAGAGCATCTGGATGCCGGTCGGGTCGGTCCACAGCGTGGCCATCATCTCGGGATTGATCTGGAACACGATGCCGCCGACCACCACCGGCAGCAGCGTCAGGATCCAGCCGCCGAGCCGGCCTTCGGCCGACAGCACGCGCACCTTGTCCAGCAGTTGCAGCCGCTTGCGGATCAGGCTGGCCACGTTGTCGAGGATCTCGGCCAGGTTGCCGCCGGACTCGCGCTGGATCAGCACCGCGATGACCAGGTAGCGCAGGTCCTCGATCGGCACCCGGTCGGTCAGGCCGGCCAGCGCGTCGTGCAGTGGAATGCCGTAGTTGATCTCGCCGAACACCAGGCCCAGTTCCGTGCCGATGGGCGCCGGCAGCTCGTTGCCGGCCATGTCCAGCGCGCTGGGCAGCGAGTGGCCGGCGCGCAGCGCGCGGCTGATCAGGTCGGCGGCCTCGGGCAACTGCGCTTCCAGCGTCGCGAGCCGCTTGCCCCGCTTGTGCAGCACGAACAGCAGCGGCAGCGTGCTGGCCGCGCCGGCCATCAGCAGCACGGCATACCACGGCGCGTTCAGCGTCGTCAGCACCATGCCGGCGAGGCTGGGCGCGGCCAGCGTGAGGGCCAGGAAGCGTCCCACGGACATATTCATGCCCGATTGCAGCATGAGGTGATCCAGCGCCTGCATGCGCGGCAGGCGCCGCAGCAGCCGGGCCAGGGCCGGCGACTGGCTCATCACGCGCTGCTTGAGGATGCCGGCGTCCTGCCCGTGGCCGGCGCTGTTGAGCAGCGCCGCCTCCACGCGATGGCTGAAGCGCCGCGCGTGCTGGCTGTGATAGGTGTTCCACCACAGGTAGGCGCCGACCCCGCCCAGCACGATGGCCAGGAACACCGACAGCGCGAAGGCGATCATCATCGGATTCATGGCGCGCTCCTAGACTTCGTGCTGCACGGCGGGGTCGAACAGCGACTCCGGCAGATGGATGCCGAAGGCCTGGAGCCGCTCGCAGAACTTTGGCCGCACGCCCGTGGCGCAGAAGTGCCCGCGGATGCGGCCGTCGCGCTCCACGCCCTGGCGGCGGAAGGTGAAGATCTCCTGCATGTTGACGACCTCGCCCTCCATGCCGGTGATCTCCTGCACGCTGACGAGCTTGCGGCGCCCGTCGGTGAGGCGCGAGACCTGCACCACCACCGACAGCGCCGAGGTGACCTGCTGGCGCATGGTGCGCGTGGGCAGCGCCAGGCCGGCCATGCTGATCATGTTCTCGAGCCGCGTCAGTGCATCGCGCGGCGTGTTGGCGTGGATGGTGGCCAGCGAGCCCTCGTGGCCGGTGTTCATCGCGTGGAGCATGTCCAGCGCCTCGGCGCCGCGCACTTCGCCCAGGATGATCCGGTCCGGCCGCATCCGCAGCGCGTTCTTGACCAGCGCACGCTGGGTGATCTCGCCCCGGCCCTCGATATTGGCCGGACGCGTCTCCAGGCGCAGCACATGCTGCTGGCGCAGCTGCAGTTCCGCCGCGTCCTCGATCGTCACGACGCGCTCGTCGGCCGGAATGAAGCCCGAGAGGATGTTCAGCAGCGTGGTCTTGCCGCTGCCGGTGCCGCCCGAGATCAGGATGTTGAGCTTGGCGCGCACCATGGCGTCGAGCAGCTGGGCCATCTCGTCGGTCAGCGTGCTCAGGCCGATCAGGTCCTTGATCTGCAACGGGTTCACAGAGAACCGGCGAATCGAGAGCAGCGGGCCGTCGATGGCCGAGGGCGGGATGATGGCGTTGATGCGCGAGCCGTCCGGCAGGCGCGCGTCGACCATCGGGCTCGATTCGTCGATGCGGCGACCCATGCGCGACACCATCTTGTCGATCACGCGCAGCAGGTGGGCGTCGTCGAGGAAGGTCACGTCGGTCAGCTCGAGCTTGCCGCGCCGCTCCACGTAGACGTGGCGCGCGGTGTTGACGAGGATGTCGGAGATGGTGGGGTCGGCCAGCAGCGGCTCAAGCGGCCCGTAGCCGAGCATCTCGTCCTGGACGTCCGAGACCAGGCGGCGCCGCTCCGACTCGTTCACCGGATGGTTGCCTTCCTCGATGATCCGCTCCACCAGCTGCGCCAGCTCGCGCCGGACCTGTTCGGGCGGCATGTGCTGGAGGCGGCTGAGTTCCACACGATCGACCAATGTCTGGTGGATCTCCAGCGCCAGTTGCTGGTAGGCGGGCGTCACCGCGCCCGAGCCGGCCGTGCCGCTGGGGGCGTGGCTACTGCCGTTGACACCATGGACGGCGGCGCCGTTGGCGCGCGCCACGCGCTCGGGCAGGGCTTCGCCGGCCTGGCGGAAGAGTTGTTCTCGCAGTGACATCTCGGACTCCTGGTGTCGCCGTGGCGGTGCCGGTCAGGCGCGCGCCGGGGCATGGACCTGATTGTTCTGGCCGAACAGCTTGCGCAACAGGTTGTCGCGGCGCGGCTGGGTGTCGGGGTAGAGCTGCCGGGCCATGTCGGCCAGCGCGCGGGCGATGGCGCTGTTCGGTGCCAGTTGCGTCACCGGCACGCCCTGCTCGCTCGCGTCCCGGACCGGGCTGGCATCGTGCGGCAGCACATGGCTCACGCGCACGCCGAAGGCGTCTTCCAGCGTGCGCTGGGCGATGCTGGCGTGCCGGTCGTCGCCGTTGAGCACCAGGCGCACGCGGTCGGTGTGGTAGCTCAGCGACTGGCAGAGGTCGAACAACCGGCGGCCCGCACGCAGGTGGGCCAGGCTGCGGCGCATCACCGCGTAGATCAGGTTGCTGTGGTCCAGCACCACGAGGGTGGCGGGGTTGATGTCCTGGCCGATGTCGAAGACCACCGCGTCGTACTGCTGGCGCGCCACCGCTATGATGCGTTCCAGGTGCGCGGCCTTGATCTCGCCTGCCTTGATCGGGTCGCCGGCGGCGGGCACCACGTCGAAGCCGGGGCAGACGTGGGTCACGCAGGCTTCCAGCAGCGCGGCGTCGAGCCGGTCCACCTGGCGGCAGACGTCGGACAGCGTGGCGGGCGGGGTCTGGTCGGTCATCAGGAAGGCGGCGTCGCCGTACTGCTGGCTCAGGTCCACCAGCAGCACGCGCTTCTTGTGCCGGGTAGCCACCACGTGGGCGAAGTTGGCCGCCACGAAGGTGGTGCCGCTGCCGCCCTTGCAGGCCGCGAACGCCAGCACCTGGCCTTCGGCCCGACCGTTGCTGAGTGCGTGGCTGGTGCAGCGCTGGAGCTCGTCGCGGAACTCCTGGGCCTCGGGTGGCCACGGCAGCACGCCCTGCACGCCTGCGCGCATGGCTCGCATCAACAGGTCGGCGGACGGGTGCGCCGTCAACAGCATGCACAGTGTTTCCGGATGCTCGGTGGTGATGCGGCGCAGCTGGACGATGTCGTCCGCGCCGACCTCGGGCGCGTCCACGATCAGCAGGTCGGTGCCGAGCGTGAGCGCGGGGTCGGCCAGCGCGGCGGCCGGCGTGGCCCGCACACGCTGTACCACGTGGTTGGCGCTCTGGGCGATCAGGCCCGCCACGTAGTGCAGGTGCGCATCGTCGGCGGATACAACGGCGATCTTTGCCATGGCTTCTCTCCTGGAGACAGCGTGCGGCGGCCGCGTGGCCTACCGTCCCATATTGTTGAGACCGCCGGAGGCGCCCACGCCGATCGTGAAGGCGTTGGCGTCGGACTGCGGCGTGCGGAACTGGGTGCCGTAGCGGTCCATCGCCGCCGTGGCGGCGCGGCCGTCGATGCCCGTCACGGGGTCGGTGTTGTTCGAGGCATCGGGGTTCAGGATCTGCATCGCCCGCAGCGTGCGCACCGAATCGCCGAATTGCTTGTCATACATCGGCGTGGTGGCCATGCAGCCCGAGAGACCCGCGACGGTGCCGAGCAGGGCGGCGAGCGCAGCGGGGCGGAGGAAGTTGGTCGTCATGATGTGCTCCTGGTTCGGGTCTGCGCTTATTCGCCGGCGGCGCCTGCGGCGGTGGGGGCGGGCACGCTGGTGGTGGGCGCGGCGGAAGGGGCCGTCATCGGGGCCGCAGCAGGGGCCGCAGCCGGGGCGGGCATCGCGGCCGGGGCCGGGCGGGCGGGGTGGCCTTCCATGTTGCCGTTCAGGTAGACCTCGCCCGGGGTGGTCGGCCCGAAGGTGTCGGTCGGCAGCGGGTAGTTGGCCGGCAGCGGCTTCACCAGGCGCGGCGTGACCACGAACACCAGCTCGGTGCGGTCCTGCTGGAAGTTGGTGCTGCGCATCAGCGTGCCCACCACCGGCAGTTCACCCACGCCCGGCAGCGCCTTGAGGCTGCCCGTGATGTTGTTCTTGATCAGTCCGCCGATGGCGAAGCTCTGACCGTCGTAGACCTGCAGCGTGGTGGAGGCCCGCCGCGTGTTGATCAGCGGCAGGATCGACGTGCCCGACACGTTCGGCGCGGTCAGCGCTACCCCGGTCGGCGAGAGTTCGGACACTTCGGGCGCCACCTTGAGGTTGATGCGGCCGTTCTCCATCACCGTCGGCGTGAACTTCAGCCCGACACCGAAGGTTTCCTCCTGCAGGATGATGGTGGTGCCCGTGCCGCCAAAGCTCTGCGGCACCGGGATGAACACCTTGCCGCCGGCCAGGAAGCTCGCCTCCTGCCCGCTGATCGCCATCAGGTTCGGCTCGGCCAGGATCTTGACCAGCCCGTCACCCTTCTGCGCATCGAGCGCGAACTTGAGCGGCAGGTTGTTGGCCTTGCTGAAGGAGAGCAGGTCCGGGGCCCCGGAGAGGAAGTTGGCCAGCAGCCCGAAGCTCCAGCTGCCGAACGCGGCGTTCAGGTTCGCGGCGGAGCCCATCTGGTCGATCAGGCTCTTGGAGACCTCGGCCACCTTCACTTCGAGCATGACCTGCTGGGGCGCTTCCACCACCAGCATGTTGATGATGCGCGGGCTGCGCATCGGCATGCCGGTGTTGGCGGGATTGTTGGACATGGTCCCGTTCTGCTGCTGGCCCTGGGCCGCGCCCTGCGGATTCTGCGCCGGGCCGCGCGTCTGGCGCATGACGAAGGCGTTGGCGATGTCCAGCACTTTCTGCGCCTGCACCGAGTCCAGCACCGTGCCGCTCAGCACGAGGCTGTCTGCGGCGGACGAGACTCGCACGCGGCGTGCGTCGGGCATCAGGTCGCGCAGCGTGGCCTGCAGCCCGCCGGGATCGGCGCCGACCACCAGGTCGATCACGCTGCACGAGCCGCTGCGGCCCTGCACGATCATATTGGTGGTGCCCACTTCCTGGCCCAGCACGTAGAGCGTCTGCGGGGAGACCAGCATGGCCTGCGCCACGTTGGGGTTGCCGAGGGAGCGGGCCTTGACCGCCTCCGGCATCTCGATCATCGTCGATTTGCCGACCGGCACCTGTACCTCGCGCCGTTCGCGCATGGCGCCGACGCAGTTCGGTCCGCGTGCCGGCGCGGCGTCGCGGGGCGCGGCCGCCTCGGCGGCGACCCCGCCCTGGACGTTGCCCTGCATATTGCCAACCGCCGCGAGGCGAACCGGCCGGGTGGGGCCGGCGGCGTTGGCCGTGGCCATCGCCGCCTCCATGCCAGCCTGCCCCCGGGCAGGCGTACCCCAAAGCATGCCCAGAGCCGTCAACGCGAGCACGGTGGCCTGCAGTTGCGGTGCGATACGGCGCGCTGCGCCTTGATGCGTGGTGATGCGATCCATGATGTTCCCCCGGTGGGTTCGCGCAGTCATTGGGGGCAGTTACCGCGTGGGCCTGCCTTTCTCAGACGCGTGAGCCGTGGTTCAAAAGCATTCCTGATTGCGCTGGTTGCCGCTGATGACGCCGATGCAGGTGCCGGAGAAGGCTTTCTCCGCCACGTGCCGCACCACCTGTACTGTCCTGGTCACGGGGGCGGCCGCCGCGATCACGGGTTCCTTGAGGAGGGAATTCTTGGTGGCGCCGGCGGTCTCGGCCGGGCGCGGGTCCATCTGGTTGCGCAGCACCAGCGAGAGCGAGCCCACGCTGCGTGCCAGGTCGAGCTTCTCGGCCTCGTCGGGCGACACTTCCAGCGTGACCGCGTTGACCACCTTCGGCTTGGTCTCGTCACGGTTCACCTCCTGGGCCACGGCCAGCACCAGGATCTTCTCGAGCACGATCTTCGAGATCGACTGGTCGGTGCGTTCGGCGCTGGCCTTGCTGTCCTGCTTGTCTTTCTGGGTGTTGACGATGATGTCGACGAAGCTGCCGGGCAGGGCGAAGCCGGCCACGCCGACCACGTCGTTCACACGCACGGTGATGGCGCGCTTGCCGTCGGCGATGACCGCCGAGAGGCCGCCCTTGGTGCCCATCGGCGTCAGCTTGGACTCCAGCACCGGCTCGCCGCGCGAGAGGCTGGCCTTGGTGACGCGGCCGGCGAGCGAGGTGGCGTCCTGGACCACGCCGGGCGGCAGGCTGGCCGCGGGCCAGTCCACCAGCTTCACGGCCTCGGGGGTGATCTGCTGGCCCAGGCTGATGTCGGCGGCGGCCACGGCCACCTTGGTGATGCCGTTGCTGCCTTGCTGCAGCAGCCAGCGGGACGCGAGCATGACGGCGCTGAGCCCCGCGATGGTGGCGATCAGCAGCATGAACAGGATGCGCAGGTTCTTCATTTTCGGCTCCCTTGCTCAGAAGAAGATGGTGCGATGTGCCAGGGTGCGCGGGCACGTGGCGGGAATGGCGGGGCGCCCGGCGTGCCTGGTGGCGCGTTGGCGTCCGGTCCGGCGGGCCGGGTCCTGGCCGCTGGCGGCTGTCATGTGGTGGTCTGGGCGCGACCCGGAGCCGTGGCGGTGTGCCGAGGCGCAGGGCCTGGCGTCTCTGTGTGGCGCATGCATGCGGCTGCTGTGGTGCATGGCGATTCCCCCGTTCCTGGTCCCTGTTGTCACAGCATCGGGACCTTCTCGTTAGTGGCGCGCAAGCCGGAGGCGCGCCGTCTCCGTGTTGTTCAGAACAGCTCCCACTTCACCAGCAGCGTGGCCGTGGCGATGGCCACGCCGTACGGCAGCCGGACGGGCTTGCGTGCGGCGATCCGGCGTGCCGCGGCGATGCGGCGCAGCAGCAGGGCGGCGATGGCCAGCGCACCGCCGGCCAGGAAGCCGACCACGGCCACATGCGCGGCGCCCGCCACGCCCATAAAGGCCCCCACGGCCCCCATCAGCTTCACGTCGCCGGCGCCCATGCCGCCCATCAGGTAGACCGCGAGCAGCATGACCGCGCCGGTGGCGGCCCCGCCGACCCAGACCACGGCGCCGTCCGCCGGGCCGTGGGTGGCAACCTGCGCCATCAGGGCCAGCGTCAGTCCGGCGGCCACGAGCCAGTTCGGGATGCGGCGCGAGCGGGCATCGCTCACGGCAGCGACGATCACCATGGCGACGAGGCTCAGATTGGCGGCTGCGGCAACGGAGAACATGGCGGCCTTCCCGTGGATCGGTGCGATCGATGCGATCGGCATGTCAGGAATCTGGCCGGACCGGGGCCCATGGCGCGGAGCCCGGTCCGGGGGTGCCGGAAGTCGTTCAGGCCGCGGCGAGCGCGGTGGCGATCGAATTCCAGATGGTGCCGACGGCGGTCTTCACGGTGGTGCCATAGGTCACCATCACGAGGGCCACGAAGGCCAGCAGCAGGGCGTACTCCACACCGGCTGCGCCGTCTTCTTCACGAACGAAACGCTTGATGCCATCGAACATGGTGGACATGTCTTTCTCCTTCACTTCACGGTTGGTGGGGAAAAAAGCGCCCGCTGGAGATCGGGCACAAGGTTTCGGCCGAACTTCCGACCGAGGCCAAACCGAAAGAGCCGCACTGTCGTGACATCTTTCCGATTCCACCTGGCTCAGGCTCGCGCACGCCCGGCAAGGCCGGTCTAGCGCTTGTCACCCGATGCATGGCCACTCCCTGCGGCATGCATCCTGGGCGGGTGCCGCGTACCGGTCCGAACCTCTCCAGGGACCGAAACGCGCCTGAAAGTGCTGCAAGACTGCGAGGCTTCGCGGCGTGCCGCTGGGCCGGACCGACCATGCAGCTGGCCGGTCGCTTTTTCCTCCCTGGGCGCTGACTCGCGTCACCGCCTTCCCCGTTCCCACTTGTTCTCTGGACCGCCTGGCGCCTGTCTTTGCGGGTTGGCCTGGCATTCCGTGGTTGCGGTACATTCGCGACGAACGTGCCACGGACGCTAAGACGTTGATTTGTATAGGGGTGGGGGTTGGACCATGCGTCGTTTGCGAGACGATGTAACCAAATGTTTCTAGATGGTTACGAGTCGGCTCATGCACCCGGTTGCGGGTTTTCGCTGGAAATAGGCAGTGCAATTCCTATATGAGCGGGCAAATGTGCAGACAACCCGGCGTCCACGCGTTTTTTCCCCGGGGAAAGACGTAGAGGCCAAAATGGCCAAAAACGTTACATCCATGGAGCGCCGATTACTGCATAGACGACGGGACTCATCCGTATGGACTGGCGGTGTGGGGGACACACCTAACTGAAACGCGGTACACCGGAACCGCCGGTGATGCGTTTGGACCGCCCCGGAGCGGGCGATAGCAAGGGCCTGCGGATCGGTCGTTTGGGCGAGGCCAATTGCAGAAGAATTGTCTCCGCCACGTGGCCTCATCCTCGTGACCTAAGGGTGGACCGAAATTCGCCAAAAATGGCCTGCGGGCCAAAACGTTTCAAAGTTGAAACTGGACCCTCAAATCAACGATTCTCGTTTCGATCTTGGGGTAATGCAGAGGACACATCGTATTGCGGTGGGCCTGGCACTGTTACAGCTTGGAAACAGACACCGTCAATGATTTGCAAGCGTTACACGGCCTGCTGGCTTGCTGGGGGCGTGGTATCTTTCGCAGGTTTTGCACCACGATGGTGAAGATCATGCCAGGCGCCTCCCCGACAACCCCCTCCGATTCCCTCGCTTCCCAACCGAACCAGGCCGCCAACCCGCGCTGGCGCGTGCTCGCGGTGTTTTCGCTTGGGTTTCTGGTCTCATATATCTTCCGGGGCGTGAATCTCGGCTTCGCGCCGTTCCTGACGCGCGAGCTAGGCCTGTCGGCGGCCGATCTGGGGCTGCTCACCAGTTTCTATTTCCTCGGCTTTGCCTGCGCGCAACTGCCGGCCGGCATCCTGCTCGACCGCTACGGCCCGCGCCGTACCGAGGCCGCCTTGCTGCTGCTCGCCGTCGCCGGGTCGCTGGTGTTCGCCTTCGCCCCGGGCATGGCCGGCCTGGCCGCCGGGCGGGCGATGATCGGCGTGGGGGTGTCGGTCTGCCTCGGCGCGGCCATCCAGGCGCTCTCGATGTGGTTCCCGCTGTCACGCATGCCGTTGCTGAACGGGCTGGTGATGGCGATCGGCGGGCTGGGCGCGGTGGTGGTCGGCAGCCCGCTGTCCTGGCTGCTGGCCTGGACGGACTGGCGCACCATTAGCGTCGGGCTGGCGGCGCTGTCGTTCGCCATGGCCGTGCTGCTCTGGTTCGGCGTGCCGGACGCCCGGCGCCCGGGCAAGGAAACCTTCGCCGAGCAACTGCGCGGCACGCGGCTGATCCTGGTCAGCGAGAAGTTCTGGCGGGTGGTGCCGCTGACGCTGCTGAACCAGGGCATCTTCCTGGCCGTGCAGACGCTCTGGGTCAGCGCGTTCATGCGCGATGTGCAGGGGCTGGCGCCGTCCGAGGGCGCGCGGCTGGTGTCGGTGATCGGCTTCGCCATGATGGCCGGCTGCGTCGGCGCGGGCTGGGCGGCCCGGCACCTGGAGCGGCGCGGGGTTAGCCTCTACGCGTTCGCCGGCTTCGGGATGATCGGCTTCATCGTCGTGCAACTGCTGCTGATGGCGCGGCTGCCGTTCGTGCCGCTCGCCGTGCTGTGGGCGGCCTACGGGGTGTTCGGCTCCAGCGGGATCCTGACCTACGCACTGCTGGCGCGACGTTTTCCCGACGCGCTGATCGGGCGGGCGACGACAGCCATGACGTTGACTGTTTTCCTCGCGACCTTTGTGTTTCAGGTGGGGATTGGGTTTGTGCTCGATTTCTGGCCGTCATCCGGGGGGCGTTATCCGGTTGTGGCGCATTGGGTGGTTTGGGGTGGGTTGGTGGGGCTGCAGGTTGTGGCGGCGGGGTGGTATTTGATGGAGAAGCGGGGAGGGAAGGTTTGAGGGGCGGTGTTGGGTTTTGAGCCCAAAAGCCAACACCCCAAACCTCAGAGCACCATCGGCCGATCGTCCAACTCATTCCGATTAAACCCATCCCCCGAAGGAAAATGCTCCATCAGCAGCGCATGGATCTCCCCCACCGCATCCAGCACTGGCCGTACCGACAGCGACTCCCGTAGCCCCACCGTCAGCCCGGCGCAAACCTTCTCCCACACCCGCGCGCTAACGCACGCGTCAATCCCCCGGTCCGCGAGGATTTCCACCGCATGATCGGCGAGGTTGATATAGAGCAGCACGCCCGTGTGGTCCTCGGTGTTCCACACCTCCAGTGCGCCGAACAGCGCACGGGCGCGTTCGCGTGGCGTGGTGCCGCGCCAGGCCAGTTCCCACGGCATGCTGGCCTCGATGACCACGCGGACTTCCCCGCGATGATGCTGTTCGCCGGCGTGCACGGCCACCTGCAACTGGTGCTGGGCCTCGGCGGGGAACGCCTTGCGCGCCGCCGATGATGTCGAGCCGAGGTGCCGTAGCGCCCGCTTGAGAGACTTCTCCCTGATTGCTTTCATCAGCCAGCCTCCCGATTACCAGTTACCCGAGGCGCCGCCGCCGTCGAAGCCGCCGCCGCCTCCGCCGCTGAATCCGCCGCCACCACCGCCGCCGCCGAAGCCGCCACCACCACCGCCGCCGCCGAAGCCGCCACCACCTCCACCCCAGCGGCGCCCGACCTCATACCCGCCCAGCCCGCCCAATCCACCAGCCGTGGTGGTCGGCCAGCCGCGCCGGCCGGTCACGATCTGCGGGCCGCGTCCGCGCCGCAGGATCGCTGAAAGAAAGAAAAATACGACGATGGCGAGCGGGAACAGCACGGGCAGCCAGTCGTTGAGGGCAGAGGTCGCTGCATTGCCGGCTTTCCGCTCGGGCCCAGGCAGCGCCTCCTTGTCGATGGCGGACTGGATGGCCGAGATGCCCGCCGCGAGGCCGCCGTAGAAATCGTTCTGGCGGAAATGCGGGGCCATCACGTCGCGCAGGATGCGCGAGGACACCGCGTCGGTCAGCGACCCCTGCACGCCGCGCCCGGTCTCGATGCGCATCTTGCGCAAGCCGGGCGGGTTGTCCTTGGCGATCAGCAGGATCACCCCGTCGTCGATGCTCTGGCGCCCCGCCTTCCACGCGTCCGCCACGCGGATGCTGTACTGGTCGATGGTCTCGGGCTCGGTCGTCGGCACCATCAGCACGAAGATCTGGCTGCCGCGCTGTTGCTCGTACTCGGCCAGCACGTTTTCCAGCGCGGCGCGCTGTTGCGGGGCCAGCGTGCCGGTCAGGTCGGTCACGCGCTGGGTGAGCGGCGGCACCGCGACAAAGCCGTCTGCCGCCCGGGCGGGATGGGCGGCGAATATCGCCGCAAGGCATAGCCAGATGCCGAAAAAGCGGAGCAGGGCGGCGCGCATGATGGCGATGCGCCGCGTCAGAACTTGACGGCCGGCGGCGTGGAGATGGCCTTCTCGTTCTCCACCGTGAACGACGGCTTGACCGGGTAGCCGAACACCTTGGCCGTGAGATTGGTCGGGAAGCTGCGCGCCAGCACGTTGTACGACTGCACCGCCGCGATATAGCGCTGCCGCGCCACGGTGATGCGGTTTTCGGTGCCTTCGAGCTGCGATTGCAGGTCGCGGAACGCGGCGTCGGCCTTCAGTTGGGGATAGTTCTCGGAGATCGCCAGCAGGCGCGACAGCGCGCTGGTCAGCTGCCCCTGTGCCTGCTGGAAGCGGGCGAAGGCCTCGGGATCGTTGAGTGTCTCCGGCGTCACCTGAATGCTGGTGGCCTGGGCGCGGGCCTTGGTCACGGCCTCGAGCGTCTCGCGCTCATGGCTGGCGTAGCCCTTGACCGTGGCGACCAGGTTCGGGATCAGGTCCGCACGGCGCTGGTACTGGTTGACGACTTCGCCCCATGCCGCCTTGACGGCCTCGTCCTTCGACTGGAAATCGTTGTAGCCGCAGGCGCTGAGCAGGCTGGCCAGCAGGGCCATGGCGAGCCAGCGGCCAAGGGCGGCGGGCGAGGGCAGGACGAACAGGGATGGGAGGGCAGCGCGCATCGATGACTCCTGGAATGGCCGGGATCGGCAAAATCCAAGTGTAGCGCACGGCATTGGGGCGCCGCCCTGAGTGTGAAGGAAGAGTAAGGGGAGAGCGAGGCGCGCCGGGCGCGCCTCTTGGGTCACTCGACAGCCGCTTAGCCGGCCTGGAAGGCGCGGGCGGCCGCTTCCACGGTAGTGGCGATGATCGCGTCGTCGTGCTTGGCCGAGACAAAGCCGGCTTCGAACGCCGATGGCGCCAGGTACACGCCCTCGTTAAGCATGGCGTGGAAGAAGCGGTTGAAGCGCCCGACGTCGGCCTTGGTTACCTCGGCGAAGCTGGTCGGCACCGTCTGGGTGAAATAGAGGCCGAACATGCCGCCGATGGCGTCCGCGGCGAACGGCACGTTGGCGGCACGGGCGGCGGCGGTCAGGCCATCAGTCAGCTTGCGCGTCTGCGCGGCCAGCTGGTCGTGGAAGCCCGGCGCCTGGATCAGCTTCAGCGTGGTCAGGCCGGCGGCCACGGCCAGCGGGTTGCCGGACAGCGTGCCGGCCTGATAGACACCGCCCAGCGGCGCCAGCTTGGCCATGATGTCGCGCCGGCCGCCGAACGCTGCCGCCGGCATGCCGCCGCCAATCACCTTGCCCAGGCAGGTCATGTCCGGTTTGATGCCGTAGTGGGCCTGCGCGCCGCCCAGCGCCACGCGGAAGCCGGTCATCACTTCGTCGAAGATCAGCACGGCGCCGTGCTCGCTGCACAGGTTGCGCATGGACTGGAGGAAGGCGGCCGTGGCGCGCACCAGGTTCATGTTGCCGGCTATCGGCTCCACGATCACGGCGGCGATCTCGCCCTTGTGGCGCGCGAAGGCTTCCTCGAGCTGGGTGACGTTGTTGTACTCGAGCACCATGGTGTGGCGCGTCACGTCGGCGGGCACGCCGGCCGAGGACGGCGCGTTCTGGGTGGTGTCCGCGAAGGTCAGCAGGCCCGAGCCGGCCTTGACCAGCAGGCTGTCCGCGTGGCCGTGGTAGCAGCCCTCGAACTTGATGATCAGGTCGCGCCCGGTGAAGCCGCGCGCCAGCCGCAGCGCGCTCATGGTGGCCTCCGTGCCGGACGACACCAGCCGCACCTGCTCGATCGACGGCACCAGCTTGCAGATTTCCTCGGCCATCTCGATCTCGCCCTCGGTGGGCGCGCCAAAGGAGAAGCTGCCGGCGGCGGTGTCCTGCACGGCCTTGACCACGGCCGGATGGGCATGGCCGAGGATCATCGGCCCCCAGGAGCCGATGTAGTCGATATAGCGCTGGCCGTCCGCATCCCACATATAGGCGCCCTCGGCGCGGGTGATGAAGCGCGGCGTGCCGCCCACGGAGCGGAAAGCGCGCACGGGCGAGTTCACGCCACCGGGAATGGTCTGCTGGGCGCGGTCGAAAAGCTGCTGGTTACGGGACATGGCAGGAGTTGTAATCCGATACAGGATGAAAATGGGCTTGCCGGGGGCCGGAGCCGGGCGGCTAGCGGTCAGATGCCGGAAAAGCAGGCAATCTGGGCGAAATACGCGCCGTTTGAACGGCATCTGCACGCTAACATGCGCGAACGCGACGATATTGGCAGGATTGCGCCGCCCCATGGGTGGCGCCGGCGGCGCGGTTTATGTACCATCTGCGCTGGAATTTTAATGGAGAGTGGCAAGAGCCTGCATATGGAATACAAGACTTGGATGTGCCTGATCTGCGGTTGGATCTACGACGAGGCCACCGGTTCGCCGGAAGACGGCATCGCGCCGGGCACCAAATGGGAAGACGTGCCGATCAACTGGACCTGTCCGGAGTGCGGCGCGCGCAAGGAAGACTTCGAGATGGTGGCGATCTGACGCCTGGCCGTCATCCACCCCGAAAACCCCGACGCGTCGCGCCAAAGCGACAGATCGGCGGGCCGCGCCGGACGAACCGGATTGACGGCCCCACCGCGAGTCGTCACACTTTGCGGCAAAACTAGCACTATCAGAGCAATAACACAGCAATACGTCGGGCGGACGCACGGGTCGCGCCGCCGGCGCCGGTCGGATTGACCGGGCTTTTTTTGATTGGGAATTTGGAAATCGGGGGCCGCCGGCGCGCCAAGCGCTGCCGTGCGGGTGTTCTCAAGTGAATACCGGCGCCTGCATTCGTGCGGGCAGCTGGTCGCGGGAACAGTATGCGGGTCGCTCAAACAGAAGAAAACACGTCCGTCGATGGGGTCAACACCGGCGACGCCGGTGCCGTCAAGGCAGCCGCGGCATTGCGCCGCAAGATCCTTGTGATCGACGATTCCAGCACCATCCGCCGGACGGCGGAGATCTTCCTGTCGCAGGCAGGCTATCAGGTCATGCTCGCCGAGGATGGCTTCGAGGCGCTCGCCAAGGTCGGCGACATGCACCCGGACGTCATCTTCTGCGACATCCTGATGCCCCGGCTGGACGGCTACCAAACCTGTTCCCTGATCAAGAAAAGCCCGAGGTTCCACGCGATCCCGGTGATCATGCTGTCGTCCCGCGACGGCGTGTTCGACCGTTCGCGCGGCAAGCTCGTCGGCGCGCACGACCATCTCGCCAAGCCCTTTTCCCGTGAAGCCCTGATGCAGGCCGTAGAGACCTGCCTTGGCGGCTGTGCGCAGGAAGAGGGTGCGGTCGTGGCGGCCTGACCCTGAACGCCGCCACGCAAAAGCATCCAGGAAACACACCAATGACCATCAGCAAAATCCTTATCGTCGACGATTCCCCCACCGAAGCGCTGTTCATGTCCGACTTGCTCGGCAAGAAGGGTTTCAAGGTCTCGGTGGCCGGCAACAGCGACCAGGCCATGGCCCGGCTCGAGGCGGAAGCCTTCGACCTGATCCTGATGGATGTGGTCATGCCCGGCCAGAACGGCTACCAGACCACCCGCGCCATCAAGCGCGACGACCGCTTCAAGGACATTCCCGTGATCATGTGCACCAGCAAGGGCCTCGACACGGACCGCATCTGGGGGATGCGCCAGGGCGCATCGGACTACATCGTCAAGCCGGTGGACAGCGACGAGCTGCTGTCGAAGATCGCCGCGCTGGCGCACTGAGCCGCACCGAACTGCCTGCCGGGCCTTGGAGGCCCGGGGTTTGCCGTCACGCCGCCCGCCGCGATGCGGGCAGGGGTGACGCTGTGTCCGCCATCTGCCAGGCGGTCTCTTATCCACCGGTATGCCGACCATGAACGCGCCGCGCCAAGACATCCGTGCCCGCCAGACCCGCTTGCAGGACTATCAGGCCATGCTGGCCCGTCGCCTGCGCGACGCGCGCAACCTGCCCGCCGTGGACAGCTACCTCGGCGTGCTGGTGGGCCAGCGCCACTGGCTGCTGCCGCTGCCCGATACCGGCGAGGTGCTGGAGATGCGCCAGCCGGCCGGCGTGCCGCTGACCCAGCCGTGGTACCGCGGACTGGTCAACGCGCGGGGCAACCTGCTCGGGGTGATCGATTTCGGCCTGTTCTGCGGCGAGGGGCACACGCCCGTGCAGCCGGGCAGCAAGATCGTGGTGCTGTCGCGCCACGTGGAGCGCGCGTGCGGGATCATCGCCACGCGGGTGGTGGGGCTGCGCCATGCCGGCGACCTCTCGCTGCCGCACGGCGACGCCCCGGCGGGGCACGCGGATCTCGCCGCCGAATGGCACGGCCCGCGCTTCGCGGACCGCGACGGGCGCGACTGGCAGGTGCTGGACATCCGCCAGTTGCTGGACGCCCCGGCGTTCCTCCAGGTGGGCCGCGTGGTGGCCTGAGCCGATGGTCGAAAGCCGATAGCTGACAGTCGATAGCGGAACATCAAGACGCAGTACCAACGAATCAAAAAACAAACGGACAGAGGGTTGCTATGGGTATCAAGAAGATGAGCCTGGGACGCCGGACGGCTGCCGCGGGAGCCGCCGCCGAAGCCGTGGCGCCGCGCCGGTCGGTGTTCGCCAAGGGCAGCGCTGGCGCTGACAAGGGCGGCCTGGGCCGTACCCCGGTGGAGCAACTGTCCGGCTGGCTGTCGCGCATGCCGTTCGCGTCGCAGCAGCGTACGCTGACGGTGGGCGTGGTGGTGTCGCTGGTGGCACTGCTGGCCTCGGTGTATCTCGATAACCGCCAGGCCACCAACGGCGCGGCGCAGATCGAAATCGCCGGTAACATGCTGATGCACTCGCAGCGTCTGGGCAAGGCGGTGCCGGTGGCACTGCTGGGCAACGCACAGGCCTTCACGCAGCTGCGCCAGTCCAAGGAACAGCTCACGGCCGACCTGCTGGCGCTCCAGAACGGCAGCGACGAGAAGCACGTCAGCGCCACCACGGGCACGGCGATTCCGCTGCTCGAGACCGCCATGAACTCGTGGAAGCGCTCCGAGAAGAGCGCCGGCGACGTGCTGGCCCAGCAGCCGATTCTGACCACCATCGGCCAGACGCTCCAGATCTTCAACGCCTCGAACCCCGAACTGCTCGAGGCCGCCGAACAGGTGGCCGCGATCAAGCTCCAGGCCGGCTCCAACGCCCGCGAGGTGGCCGCCTCCGCGCAGCTCGTGATGCTGACCCAGCGCCTGGGTAAGAACCTGAACGAGTTCCTCTCCGGCGAAGGCGTCAACCCCGAGACCGCGTTCCTGCTCGGCAAGGACACCAACACCTTCCGCGAAACGCTGGACGGCCTGATGAACGGCTCGGACGCCCTGCGCCTGACCGCCGCCACCGACGCCGAGACGCGCAGCTACCTCCAGCAGCTCTCGCAGCGCTTCGAGGCCGTGCAGAAGACCACGCAGACGATTCTCCAGAACCTGCCGGGCCTGATTGCCGCCAAGCGCGCCCAGCAGCAGATCTTCAACGACAACGAGGCCCTGCGCGGCGAGCTGTCCACGCTCCAGACCGCCTACTCGGACGGCGCCCGCTACCGCCCCTGGACCCTCGGCGCAACCATCGTGTCCGCGCTGTCCACGCTGATCTTCCTGGCCGGGCTGGCCGCGCTCTACCTGCGCGACTCGCGCGTCCGGGCGCTGGAAGCCGAGGCGCGCGAACGCGAGGCCGAAGCCCGCCGCCTCGACGAAAAGCGTAACAACGACGCCACCCAGAAGGCCATTCTGCAGCTGATGAACGAGCTGCAGGACATCGCTGACGGTGACTTGACGCGTCAGGCCACCGTGACCGAGGACATCACCGGCGCCATCGCCGACTCGGTGAACTACACCGTGGAAGAACTGAAGGAACTGGTCGGCCGGGTGCAGCAGACCGCCGTGGACGTGCAGCAGGCCTCGAGCCAGGTGCAGGAAACCTCGGTGCAGCTGGCTGCCACGACCGAAGAGCAATCGCGCCAGATCCGCCAGACCGGCGAGTCGGTGGTGGAGATGGCAGACCGCATCACGCAGGTGTCGCGCGGCGCGGCGGAGTCCGCCAACGTGGCCCGCGCCTCGCTGGCCGCTGCGGAGCAGGGCCAGCAGGCTGTGGAAAACGCGATTACCGGCATGAACGGCATCCGCGACCAGATTCAGGAAACGTCAAAGCGGATCAAGCGTCTGGGCGAGTCGTCGCAGGAGATTGGCGAAATCGTCGAGCTGATCTCGGACATTACCGAGCAGACCAACGTGCTGGCACTGAACGCCGCCATCCAGGCGGCTTCGGCCGGCGAGGCAGGCCGCGGCTTCTCGGTGGTGGCGGAAGAAGTGCAGCGTCTGGCCGAACGTTCCGGCGAGGCCACCAAGCAGATCGGCGCGCTGATCCGCACGATTCAGACCGATACCCAGGACGCCGTGCACGCCATGGAGCGCAGCACGCAGGGCGTGGTGGAAGGGGCGCGGCTGTCCGATAACGCCGGTGCCGCACTGGTGGAGATTGGCCGCGTGTCGCGCCAGCTGGCCGAGCTGATCGAGCAGATCTCGCAGACCACCTCGCACGAGGCCGGGCTGGCCACCAACGTGGCGCGCCACATCGACGGCATTCTCCAGGTGACCGCCCAGACCACGTCCGGTACGCGCCAGACCGCCACCTCGGTGCGCCAGCTGACGGCACTGACCGAAGAACTGCGTAACTCGGTGTCGCGGTTCAAGATCGCCTGACTTGCATAAAACCTGCATCGAGGCCCGCGCGCGGGCGCAACGGATTGTGTCATGTCATTGAATTTTTCCGTATCGAGCGACGTGGCTGACCCGGCCGCGCCGCAACCGCCGGTGCAGGGCGAGGCGGCCACGCCGGCCGCCGTGCCGCAGCGCGACCTGTCGGTGCTGGCCTGGCTCGCGCCGAGCCTGCGTACCGCGCTGGACGATGCCGCCGCCGAGCTTGGCCACTATGTGGACGAGATCCAGCAGGCCCCCGAGGCGCTGGGCGCGCGCGACACCACGTCGCTGCGCCTGGCCGGCCAGCAGCTGCACCAGGCTGCCGGGGCGGTACACATCGTCGGCCTGCGTGGCGTGGATGCGCACTGCCAGGCCATGCGCCGCCTGCTGGAAGCCATCGACGCCGGTACCGTCGCCGCCAGCCCGGAGACGCTCGGCGTGTTCCGGCGCGGCGTGCAGGCCCTGGCCGAGTATGTCGATGACCTGATGGCCGGCGATCCCGAGGATCCGCTGCGCCTGTTCCAGCCCTACGCCGACGCCCTTGTCCTGATGAAGGAGGAGCGCGTCCATCCGGCCGACCTGTGGCTGGAGGAATTGCAGATGCTGCCCGGCATCGTGCTGCCCACGCGCTCCACGTCGTCGGTCACGCGCGCGCGCCAGCGCTTCGAGGCCGCGCTGCTCAAGGCGCTGCGCCTGCCCACGCCCTGCACGGACGGCGCGCTGCTGCGCGAAGCCTACCTGCCGCTGCAAACGGCGCTGGACGATGTTCGGAACCACGAACAGAACGCGCGCCGCACCACCGATACCCCGGACCGGGGCATCTGGCTGACGCTGTCGATGGTGTTCCGCGCGCTGGCGCACGGGCTGCTGCCGTCCGACCTGCTCGCCAAGCGCTTCGCCGCGCGCGCCCACCTGCTGCTGCGCCAGTACCTGCAAGGGCAGGTGCGCGTGCCGCAGGCGCTGCTCAACGATGCCGTGTTCCTGCTGGTCAGCACCGGCCTGACGCCCGATGGCCCTGAGGACACCACGCCGCCGGCGGTACAGGCCGCCGTGCAGGTGCTGCGCGCCGACATCGCGCGCGGCCTGCAGGCTTTCCGCGTCGATCCGGCCCACGCCGTGGCGCGTGCCGACTATCGCCGGCGCTACTACGGCTGGCTCGATCCGATCGACACGCGCAACCTCCAGAACGCCGCGGCCGCGATCGAGCGCGCGGCTGCCGACGATCAGGCCGGATGGGAACTCGCGCTGGCTTCGCTGGCCGAGGCCGCGCAACCGCTGGCCCAGCCCGCGCTCCAGCACTGCCTGAGCGCCGCTGTTGCCCATTTCGCTGCCCATGCCGGGCAGCGCAACGTGCCCGGCGAGACTGGCGCCGCCCTGGGGCCAACCGGCGTGGCGCTGTTCCTCGCGCGCGCGCTGGCCATGCCGTGGCGCGTGCATGGGCAGTCCGGCCATGCGTCCGCCGCCGAATTCGCCGCCCGCTGCGACCAGCTCGCCGCCTGCCTGGCCGACCCCGCCGCCACCGCGCCTGACTGGCTCGCCACGATGGTCGAGACCGCCAACGCCCAGGCGCTGCGCGCCGAGGCCGTGACCCGGCTGCGCGCCCAGCTCGACAGCGGCGAGTCCTGGCTCGATACCTTCGACCGCAACGCGGCCAAGCCCGATGCCGTCAACACGCTCGGCGATGCCGCGCAGGCGTTTGGCGGGCTGCTGGCCACGCTGGAGCGTTTGATCGGTAGCGCCGCGATGCCGGAAGGCATCGACGAAGCCGCCACCGCCGCACTGGCCGCCACGCGCGCCGTGCTGGCGCGGCTGGACGTGCTGCGTGGCATCGACACCCAGCCGGCCCGCGTGGCCCAGTTGTCCGAGATTGCCGCCGAACTCGGCGCGGTGCATGCCTTTGCCGACATCCTCGAATTCGGCCGCCGTCAGGCCGATGCCACCGACGACGGCGCCCTCGCGCCGCGCCGGAACGACGAGGTGCCCGCCACCGCGCTGGCCGCCGCGCGCCACGCCGCGATGGACGCCATCCGCGTAGCCGCCGGCGCCGATTCGCCCGAGATCCAGCGCCTGCGCGCCGCCTTGCAGGCTGTGAGCGACCAGGCCGCCATCGACGACGATGCCGCGCTGCGCCGCCAGGTCACCGACGCCACCACGCAGCTGCACGCGTGGCTGGCCGGCAGCGACTCCGCCGCCGAACGCATGATCGTGGCGCTGGCCGACCCGATGCCCGCCGCCGGGCTGGCCTCGTCCGCCGCGCCGTCCGCCCCGATGCCCAGCGACGCCGCCGGGGTCGACGCCGAACTGCTCGAGATCTTCCTGTCCGAAGCCGAGGAAGTGCTCGGCAACATCGCCGCCGACTTGCCCGGCGGGCTCGACGCGCTGCGCGACGCCGACGTGCTGAGCCGCACACGCCGCGCCTTCCACACGCTCAAGGGTTCCAGCCGCATGGTCGGCCTGAACCGCTACGGCGAGGCCGCGTGGGCTATCGAACAGGTGATGAACCTGTGGATTGCCGAGGCACGCGAGCCGATGCCCGCGCTGCTGGCGCTGCTGCACCACGCGCACGATCTGTTGCGCGAATGGGCCGTCGCCCTGCAGGCCGACGCCGGCACCCAGCGCGATATCGCCGCGCTTGTGGCGGAAGCCCAGGCCGTGCGCGAGCCCGGTCAGGCCGATCTGTCTGCCGATGCGCCCGCCGCCGCGCCGGAAGATGCCATCGATTCGCTCGATGCCCTGCTGGCCCACGCCCAGGCCAACGCGCCCGGGCAGGCCGCCCCGGCGCAGCCGGTCGCCCCTGAGCAGCCGGCGGCCGAGGCCGAGGACAGCAATGTGCTGCCGTTCCGCCTCTCGGGCGGGCTGGCCAGCGACGACGACCACTACAAGGTGATTGGCCCGGTGCGCATCGGGCTGGCGCTCTACAACGTCTACCTGCAGGAGGCCGACGATCTGGTGCGCCAGTTCGCCACCGACCTGTCCGAGTGGAAGCACGAGAACCATCCGTGCCCGAGCGAGCTGGCGCTGCGCGTGGCGCATACGCTGCAGGGCAGCGCCTCCACGGTGGGGCTGGAGCCGGTGCGCGACATCGCCGAGGCCCTCGAACAACTGCTGTTGCTGCTGGGCCGCCACCCCGTGGTGATGCATCCGGGCGACTTCCGCCTGCTCGAGCAGGCCGTGGAGCGGCTGCGCGCGATGCTGCACCAGTTCGCCGCCGGGGTCTGGCCCGATGCCGACCCGGCGCTGTGCCGTGACCTGAACGATTTCGGCGAACGCGCGCTGATGCGCCCGCGCGCCACCGTGACGGGCGAGCAGGCGCAGGCGGACCAGGAAGGCTCGGTCGCGCAGCTATTCGGCAATACCCAGATCCTGCAGGCCACGCCGCTGTCGCCGCTGCCGCCCGTTACCGAACCGGCCGCGCCGACCCCGGCACTGCCGGCCGTGACCGATGCGCCGGCCAAGCTGACGCCGATCACCTCGCTGCCGCCGGTGGCCCCGCCGACGCTAACGCCCATCAGCCCGGTCACTCCGGTGCACGATGCCGTGGTCATCGCCATGCCGACGGCGCCGCGTCATGAGCAGGTGGCTGTCGCCCATGTCTCCGCGCAGTCGCCGGAGGTGCCGCAGTCGGACGAATCGCTCGACGCCTCGTCGCTGGACGCCGATCTGGTCGACATCTTCCTGGAGGAGGCGCACGGCAGCCTGCCCGAACTCGGCAAGCTGGTGCGCACCTGGGAAGCCACGCCCGAGGAGACGCAGCAGGGCGGGCTGGTGCTGCGCGCGCTGCACACGCTCAAGGGCAGCGCCCGCATGGCCGGCGCGATGGCGCTGGGGCAGGCCGCGCATGAAATGGAAACGCTGCTGGAAGCCTCCGTGCGCGGCCAGCGCGTGACGCCGGACCTGTTCGGCAAGCTCTACGCCTGGTACGACCGGATCCTCGCGCACGTGGACGCGCTCCAGAACGGCCGCCTGCTGCCGGTGGACGATGCCGATGTGGTGAACGGGCTGATCGAGCCGGACGCAGTGCCCGCTGCCTCGGCCGATGCGCCGGCTGCCATCACGGCATCGACCGACACCCCGGGCACCGCACTGGCCACGACCGCTCCGCAACTGCCGGCCGCTGCTGCCAAGGCCCCGGAGGCCGACCGCCAGCGCGCGCTGGTGCGCGTGCAGGCCCGGGCGCTGGACACGCTGATCAACGACGCCGGCGAAGTCGGCGCCACGCGCGCCCGGCTGGACAGCGAGCTGGAAGCGCTGCGCGCCTACCTCGGCGAACTGAACGACAACGTGGGGCGTCTGCGCACCCAGTTGCGCGAGATCGAAATCCAGGCCGAGACGCAGATGGCGTCGCGGATTGCCGATACGCAGCAGAGCCCGGACTTCGATCCGCTCGAGTTCGACCGCTTCACGCGGTTCCAGGAACTGACGCGGATGATGGCCGAGTCCGTGAACGACGTGGCCACGGTGGAGCAGAACCTGCAGCGCGGCTTCGACCGCGCCTCGGGTGACCTCGCCGCGCAGGCCCGGCTCACGCGCGGCCTGCAACGCGGGCTGATGCAGGCCCGCATGGTGCAGTTCGATGCACTGGCCGAGCGCCTGTACCGCGTGGCGCGCCAGTCGGCCACCGAAACCGGCAAGGAAGTGCGCCTGCTGATCAAGGGCGGCACGGTGGAGATCGACCGCTCGGTGCTGGACCGCATGGCCGGCCCGATCGAGCACTTGATCCGCAATGCCGTGGTGCACGGCATCGAGCCGGCGGACGCACGCCGCGCGGCGGGCAAGTCCACCACGGGCGCGCTGACGCTGGAAGTGCAGCAGGAAGGCAACGAGGTGGTGCTGACCTTCTTCGACGACGGTGGCGGGCTGGACCTCGGGCGTATCCGCGAGCGGGCCATCAGCCGCCAGTTGCTGACGCACGAGGAAGACGCCAGCGACGCGCGCCTGACCGAGATGATTTTCACGCCGGGCTTCTCGACGGCGGACGAGGTGTCCGAGCTGGCCGGGCGCGGCGTGGGCATGGACGTAGTCCGGGCCGAAACCGTGGCGCTGGGCGGCCGGATCACGCTCTCCACCGAGGCGGGTCGGGGCACCAGCTTCACGGTGCACCTGCCGCTGACCACGGCCATCACGCAGGTGCTGCTGGTCTCGCTGGGCGGCCGCCTGTATGCGATGCCGAGCGGCATGATCGACCAGGTCCACCAGCTGCGCGAAAAGCCGCTGCTGGAGGCCTACAACGCCGGCCGCTTCGGCGCGACGACGGGTCCGGGCGCCGGTGTGGAAGCGCCGTTCTACTATTTCGGCACGCTGCTCGAAGAGAGCGCGGCGATTGCCTCGGGCCGGAAGTATTCGCCCGTGGTGGTGGTGCGCTCGGGCGCGGACCGCGTGGCGGTGCATGTGGACGAGGTGATCGGCAACCGCGAAGTGGTGGTGAAGCACATCGGCCCCCACCTCGCGCGTCTGGAAGGCATTGCCGGCGCCACCACGCTCGGCGACGGCGAGATCGTGCTGATCTACAACCCGGTGGTGCTGGCGCAGCGGTTCGTGCGCGAGCGCGGCGAGGTGACGCCGACGGCGCTTCTGGCATCGACCGACAACACCGGCGCGGTGGCCGAGTTCGTCGGGGCAGGGGATGCCCGGCCGGTCTCGGGCCTGATGACGCTGCCTACCGTGATGGTGGTCGACGATTCGCTCACGGTGCGCAAGGCCAGCCAGCGGCTGCTGACGCGCGCGGGCTACCAGGTGGTGCTGGCGCGCGATGGCGTGGATGCGCTGCGGCAGTTGCAGGAGGTGATGCCGGACGCGATGCTCGTGGATATCGAGATGCCGAACATGGACGGCTTCGACCTCACGCGCAACGTCCGCGCCGATAGCCGCACCACGCACATGCCGGTGGTGATGATTACGTCACGTACGGCCGAGAAGCACCGCCGCTACGCGGCCGAGATCGGCGTGAACGTCTATCTGGGCAAGCCGTTCAATGAGGATGAACTGCTGCGTACGCTGCGCCAGCTGATCGGCGAGAAGGCCGGCAACGCTGCCGGCTCGGTGGCTCAGATGCTGGGCGACGCCTGAGGGCTTGACGCGCCGGCCCGCTCCCCCGACCCCTCTCCCGCAAGCGGGAGAGGGGAGACAACAGTTGGCGTTTCAGATGCTCCCGGTGTTCTCCCCTCTCCCTCCGGGAGAGGGGCGGGGGAGAGGGACGGCGTTGGCCGAAGCCAATAGCGTCAAGCCTTGCGATTCACCATCGTCGCCGGCACCGACAGCGTCAGCGCCGCGCCCGCCACCAGGCAGATCGCCAGCAGATACATGCCCGAGTCGGTGCTCTGGGTCAGGTCCTTGAGCCAGCCCACCGCGTAGGGGCTGATAAAGCCGGCCAGGTTGCCGAGCGAGTTGATCAGCGCGATACCAGCCGCTGCGCCCGTGCCGGCCAGGAAGGCCGTGGGCAGGCTCCAGAACAGCGGCAGCGTGGTCAGGATGCCGATGGTGGCCAGCGTCAGCGCCACCATGGCCAGCGTGGTGTCGCCATGCCACTGCACCGACAGCACCAGCCCCACCGCCCCGGCCAGCGCCGGCAGCGCGATATGCCAGCGCCGCTCGCCCCGCTTGTCGGCGCTATACGCCACCAGGATCATGCCGATCACCGCGCAGCCGTAGGGAATCGCCGTCAGCAGGCCGATGTCCAGCGCGCCCTTCACGCCGGTCTGCTTGATGATCGTCGGCAGCCAGAAACTCACGCCGTAGAGGCCCATCACGAAGCAGAAGTAGATCGCGCTCATCAGCCAGACGCGCGGGCTGGACAGCACCTTGCGGATCGGCGGGTCTTCCTTGTGCTGCTCCTCGTTGGCGATATTGCGCTCGAGCAGCGCCTTCTCGTCCTCGGTCAGCCACTTGGCGTGGCGGATGCGGTCATCGAGGTAGGCGAGCACCCACAGGCCGACCAGGATCGACGGAATGCCTTCGAGCAGGAACATCCACTGCCAGCCGGACCAGCCGCTGTGGCCATCGAACGCCTGCATGACCCAGCCGGACAGCGGCCCGCCGATCACGCCCGAGAGCGCGATAGCCGTCATGAAGAACGTGGTGGTGCGCCCGCGCCGCTCCGCCGGGTACCAGTAGGTCAGGTACAGGATGATGCCGGGGAAGAATCCCGCTTCGGCCACGCCAAGCAGGAAACGCAGCACGTAGAACATCGTCGGCGTGGTCACGAACATCATCGACGCCGAGATCAAGCCCCAGGTGATCATGATCCGGGCGATCCAGATGCGCGCGCCCACGCGATGCAGGATCACGTTGCTGGGGACCTCGAACAGGAAGTAGCCGATGAAGAAGATGCCGGCACCCAGCCCGTAGATGGTCTCGCTGAACTTGAGGTCGTTGAGCATCTGGAGCTTGGCGAAGCCCACGTTCACGCGGTCCAGGTAGGCCACCACGTAGCACAGCAACAGGAAGGGCACGAGGCGCCAGCTCACCTTGCGGTAGGTGGCGTCTTCGAAACCGGCGTCGCGCACGCCGGGGTTCACTGCGGTCGTTGTCATGAATGTCTCCTCATTGGGTTCTTATAAGACGTTGCCGCGGGTTGTGAAGGGGGCGGGCGCTACACGCAGCGCCCGCCGTCCACTTCGATACAGGTGCCGGTGATGAACGCCGCCTCGTCCGAGGCGAGGTAGAGGCAGGCATTGGCCACGTCCTGCGGGGTGGACATGCGCCCCATGGGGATCGTGGCGAGGAATTTGGCGCGGTTCTCGGGGGTGTCCGGCAGGCCCATGAACTGTTCGAGCAGGCCGGTGGCTCCGATCACCGGGTTGACGCAGTTCACGCGGATGTTGTCCGGGCCGAGTTCGGCCGCCATGGCCTTGCTGGCCGTGATGACGGCGCCCTTGCTGCCGTTGTACCAGACCAGCCCTGGGCGGGGCCGGATGCCGGCGGTGGAAGCCACGTTGACGAAGTTGCCGCCGCCGCGCTGGCGGAAGTGGGGGATGAAGTGCCGGGCCGACCAGTAGATGCTCTTGACGTTGACCGCGTAGACGCGGTCGAACTCGTCTTCGGTGATTTCCAGGATCGGCTTGTTGCGATGGGTGGTGCCGGCGTTGTTGACCACGATGTGCACGTCGCCGAAGGCGGCCAGCGTGGCGTCGCGCATGGCGGCCACGTCGTCGCCCTGGGCTACGTCGGCGCGGACTGCGCGGGCGTTGCCACCTGTCGCGCCATGCTGTTCGCGGATCGCGGCGGCGACGCGCTCGGCCGCCTCCAGGTTGAGGTCAGCCACCATCACGGCGGCGCCTTCGCGCGCGAACGTATGGGCGATGCCTTCGCCGAAGCCCGAGCCACCGCCCGTGACCACGGCCACCTTGCCAGCCAGTCTTGCCATGTTGCTGTCTCCTATATCGATAGGCCCGTCGCGGTCTTGGCGCCGCTGGCGGACATGCTGCTAGTTAACTAGTGCGAGAACGGCCCCCGTCCGCGCAGGGCGTTGGCCACCATCATCACGGCCAGCAGGAAGGGCAGGGCCACGTAGAGGCACCAGTGGACGCGGTCGCCCACGGTGTCGCCCCATTTGCGCTTGAACACCTGCAGGCGGGGCATGCCGGACGGGTTGGTGGCACGTTTGTTCCGGACATGCCAGGCCATCCAGAAAAAGAAGATGGCGAACGCGATCGACAGAAAATTGATGTTACCCATGTTGAATGGCGATGGTTTTCAGAGTGGTGAATCCGTACAGGGCCTCGAAGCCCTTCTCGCGGCCGTAGCCCGACTGGCCGGTGCCGCCGAACGGCAGCTCCACGCCGCCGCCGGCGCCGTAGTTGTTGATGAAGACCTGGCCGGCGCGCAGCTTGCGGGCCAGCCGCAGCTGGCGGGCGCCGTCGCGCGTCCACAGGCCGGCCACCAGCCCGTAGGCGGTGCCGTTGGCGAGGCGCAGCGCTTCTTCCTCGCTATCGAAGGGCATCGCCGCCAGCAGCGGGCCGAAGACTTCCTCCTGGGCCAGCCGGTGCGTGGGCGGCACGTCGCGGAACAGCATCGGCACCTGGTAGTAGCCAGACTCCGGGGCCTCGCCGACGATCTGGCCCTGCGCCATCACCGCAATACCGGCGTGCTGGGCATCGGAAACGAAGTCCCAGACGCGTTGCTGCTGCTTGCGGCTGATCAGCGGGCCGCATTCGAGGTCGAGTTGGGACGGCCCCACGCGCAGCGACTCGAACACGCCCGAGAGCCGGTCCAGCAGGGTCTCGTAGACAGAGCGCTCCACCAGCAGCCGGCTGCCGGCCGAGCAGGTCTGGCCGGCGTTCTGGACGATGCCGTTGACGATGACGGGCAGCAGCACGTCCAGGTCGGCATCGGCAAACACGATCTGCGGGGACTTGCCGCCCAGTTCCAGCGTCACCGGCACATGGTTTTCGGCCGCCAGCTGGGCGACGATCTTGCCGGTCTCGGGCGAGCCCGTGAAGGAGATATGGTTGATGCCCGGATGGCGGGCCAGCGCGGCGCCGGCCTCGTGGCCATAGCCAGTGACGATATTGAGCGCGCCTTCCGGCAGGCCGGCCTCGGCAGCCAGTTCGGCCACGCGCAGCAGGGACAGGCAGGCATCCTCCGCAGGCTTGACCACGCAGGCGTTGCCGGTGGCCAGGGCCGCGCCGACGCTGCGGCCGAAGATCTGGAGCGGGTAGTTCCAGGGGATGATGTGGCCCGTCACGCCGTGCGGCTCGCGCACGGTCAGCACCGTGTAGCCGGGCTGGTAGGGGATGGTCTGGCCGTGCAGCTTGTCCGCCGCGCCGGCGTAGAACTCGAAATAGCGGGCCACGGCGCGGGCGTCCGCGCGGGCCTGGCGCAGCGGCTTGCCGGTGTCGCGGGCCTCCAGCGCGGCCAGTTCGTCCTCGTGGTCCATCAGCTTGACGGCCACGCGGTTCAACAGGCGGACACGCTCTGCAGGTGCCATGGCACCCCAGGCGCCCTCGGCGGCCTGGCGGGCGGCCAGCACGGCCACGCTGATGTCCGTGCTGTTGCCACGGGCAATCTCGGCGAACGGCTCGCCGTTGGAGGGATCGAAAACCTTGATGCGCAGGCCGGAATCGGGGGCGATCAGGCGGTTGGCGACGAAGTGCTGGGCGTGCATGCTTATCTCCGTGCTCGGGTATGGAGCGACTGCTGAATCGGGAATGCCGCATTATCGCGCACCGTGCGCGCCGCGCAAGGCACTTGGTACTTCGGGCGCGGCACGGCTGCAGTGCTTGTCAGCGTGGGGTCAGGAGCGAACCGCTATAATGCCCGCCATCCCACAACACTGGCATTCGGAGAACTCGCATGAGCTTCAACCTCGTCTCCCCGGGCAAGGACCTTCCCAACGATTTCAACGTCATCATCGAGATTTCGGCTCAGAGCGATCCGGTGAAGTACGAGGCCGACAAGGAAACCGGCCTGCTGTTCGTCGACCGTTTCATCGGCACGGGCATGCGCTACCCGGCCAACTACGGCTTCATTCCGAAAACGCTGTCCGGTGACGGCGACCCGGTGGACGTGCTGGTGCTGACGCCGTTCCCGATCCTGGCCGGCGCGGTGGTGCGCTGCCGTGCGCTCGGCATGCTGAAGATGACCGACGAGTCCGGCGTGGACGCCAAGCTGGTGGCCGTGCCCGTGGACAAGCTGAGCCCGGCTACCGCCTTCATGAAGGGCCTGTCCGACGTGCCGCAAAACACGCTCGACCAGATCAAGCACTTCTTTGAGCACTACAAGGCACTTGAGGCCGGCAAGTGGGTCAAGGTGGACGGCTGGGCCGGCATCGAAGAAGCCCACAAGGAAATCACCGACGGCGTGGCGAACTTCAAGAAGTAAGCTGGTTCGCACCAGATCGATGATCGATAAAAAACCCGCCAGTTGGCGGGTTTTTTTATTCGCCCCGGGCAAAGGGGCTGTGATCGTTCAACTCGTCGAGATAGGCGTCGATGCCCTGGCGCTCGCGGGCCAGGAAGCGCTCCACTGCATCGGCGAAGGACGGGTGCGCCAGCCAGTGCGCGGACCGCGTGGCCACCGGCAGGAAGCCGCGCGCCATCTTGTGCTCGCCCTGCGCGCCGCCTTCGAAGGTGCGCAGGCCCTCGGCGATGCAGAATTCGAGCGGCTGGTAGTACGCAGTCTCGAAGTGGAGGCACGGGTGGTGCTCCAGCGCGCCCCAGTAGCGGCCATAGAGCGTGCTGACGCGTGGATCGGTATCGAACACGACCAGCGAACTGGCGATGTCGCGGCCTTCCCGGGTGGCTATCACCAGCAGAAGGTTCTCGGGCATGGTCTCGCCGATGCGCCGGAAAAAGTCCAGATTCAGGTAGGGCGACGAATGGTGCTCGCGGTAGGTCTGGCGATAGCAGCGGTTGAAGAACTTCCACGCCTCATCGTCGATCTCCGCCCCGTGCAGCTGCCGGAAGGTGATGCCTGCCTCCGCCACGCGCCGGCGCTCCGCGCGGATATTCTTGCGCTTCTTCTGCGAAAGCGTGGCCAAAAAGGCGTCAAAGTCGGCGTAGCCGGGGTTGGTCCAGTGGAACTGCACGCCATGCCGCATCATCATGCCGGCTTCGTCCATCAAATCGGCCTCATGGTCGGACGGAAACAGCACGTGCAGCGAGGACATGCCCGATTCCTCGGCCAACGCCAGCGCAAAGCGCAGCAGCAGGCGGCGGGCGATGTCGTCCTCGGCCAGCAGCCGGGCGCCGCGCACCGGCGTGAACGGAATGGCGGACAGCCACTTGGGGTAGTAGGGCACGTCGTGCTGGCGATAGGCGTCGGCCCAGGCCCAGTCGAACACATACTCGCCGTAGGAATGCGATTTCGCGTAGAGCGGCATCGCAGCGGCCAGCCGGTCGCGGCCCGTGCCGTGGCCGGCTTGCACCCCGTCTTGTACCCAGAGCGTCAGGAAGCGCGGCGACCAGCCGGTGTCGTCGGTGGCGCTGCCGCTGGTGTGCATCGCGTGCAGGAAGGCGTGGCGCAGGAAGGGCGTGGCGTCGGGCTGGGCGGCCACGAGGGCGTCCCAGTCGGCGGCTGGCACCTCGGCCAGGTCCAGGACGATCTCCGTCCGGTAGTTAGCCACCGGGGTGTCCGGCTGTGCACTCACCGGCTGACACGATTCCGACTGCATTCCGCCCGATCCCACTCAAGAATTGAAGATTATTTGATCCGTCTGACGTCCGTCAGGTGCCGGACGAGTCTACCGGAAGACGTGCGGCGGCGCAGCCATGGGCCGCCAGGTGGCGTGCACGACGGTTGCGCGGTGCGCATCGTAGAATGACAGGCATCACGCCGATTGCCGCGCCGGCATGCGGGCGCCCTGAATCCGAAGGCCAGACATGACTCATCCGTTCTTCAACCTGTATTCCCACGGCTTTGCGCGCGTGGCCGTGGGCGTGCCCGAGTGCCGCGTGGCGGATCCGGCCTATAACGCCGACCAGACCCTGGAGCTGGCCCGCCAGGCCGTGCAAGGCGGCGCGGCGCTGGTCGCGTTCCCGGAACTGGGCCTGTCGGCCTACACCTGCGACGACCTGTTCCATCAGCGCGCGCTGCTGCGCGAGTGCGAACTGGCGCTCCAGCGCATCGTGGAAGCCTCGGTGTCGCTGCCGGCCGCGCTGGTGGTCGGGATGCCGCTGGTGGTGGAACATCAGCTATTCAACTGCGCCGTGGTGGTGGCCAACGGCGCCATCCAGGGCGTGGTGCCGAAGAGTTACCTGCCGAACTATTGGGAATTCTACGAGGCGCGCCAGTTCAGCGCGGCGGACTGCGCCCCCACCGAGGGCCGTATCTCGCTGCTCGGTGCCACGGTGCCGTTCGGCGCTGGGCTGCTGTTCGAGATCGAGAACATCCCGTTCTTCCGTTTCCATGTGGAAATCTGCGAGGACGTCTGGGTGCCGGTGCCGCCGTCGTCGTTCGCCGCGCTGGCCGGGGCCACCGTGCTGGTGAACCTGTCGGCGTCGAATATCGTCATCGGCAAGTCCGGCTACCGGCACCAGCTGGTGTCGCAGCAGTCGGCACGCTGCCTGGCGGCCTACCTGTACACCTCGGCGGGCAAGGGGGAGTCCTCCACCGACCTGGCCTGGGACGGCCAGGCGCTGATCTACGAGAACGGGGAACTTCTGGGCGAATCGGAGCGGTTTTCGGACCGTTCCCACCTGTTGACGGCCGATGTGGACCTGGAGCGGCTCTCGCGCGAGCGCATGCACCAGACCACCTTCGGCCATTCGGTGCGCCGTCATCGCGAGGAAGTCGAGAAATTCGAGATCGTCTCCTTCCGCGTGGACGTGCCCACGACGCAGAACCTGCCGCTCGCGCGCAAGGTAGAGCGCTTCCCCTATGTGCCGGCCGATCCGCGCCGCCGCGACGAGCGCTGCATGGAGGTCTACAACATCCAGGTGCAGGCGCTGGTGCAGCGGCTGTCGTCGAGCAAGATTTCGAAGGTGGTTATCGGCGTCTCGGGTGGGCTGGATTCCACCCATGCCCTGCTGGTCTGCGCCGCCGCGATGGACCGCCTGGGCCTGCCGCGCGCCAATATCCTCGGCTACACCATGCCGGGCTTCGCCACCAGCGACCGCACGCTCGATCAGGCGCGGCAACTGATGACCTGGATTGGCTGCACGGCGCGCGAGATCGATATTCGTCCCAGTTGCATGGCGATGCTGAAAGATCTCGACCATCCGTACGCGAAAGGCGAGCCGGTTTACGACGTGACCTTCGAGAACGTGCAGGCCGGCGAGCGCACCAACCACCTGTTCCGGCTGGCCAACCACAATCACGCCATCGTGATTGGCACCGGCGACCTCAGCGAACTGGCGCTGGGCTGGTGTACCTACGGGGTGGGTGACCATATGTCCCACTACAACGTCAACGCCAGCGTGCCGAAGACGCTGATCAGCCATCTGGTGCGCTGGGTGGCCGAAACGGGCCAGGTGGCGGAGGGCGGGGAAGCGGTGCTGACGGCCGTGCTCGACACCGATATCAGCCCCGAACTGGTGCCCGGCGGCACAGCTGCGGACGGCCAGGACAAGGCGCCGGGCCAGAAGACCGAGCAGGTCATCGGGCCGTATGAATTGCAGGATTTCAACCTCTACTACACGCTGCGCTTCGGGTTTTCGCCCAGCAAGGTGGCCTTCCTGGCGCTCAGCGCCTGGGGCGACGTGGCGCGCGGCGAATGGCCGAACGGGCCGCATGTTGCGCGTAACGCCTACGAACTTGCCGAGATCAAGCGCGTTCTGGGGATTTTCGTCGACCGATTCTTCCGCACCAGCCAGTTCAAGCGGTCCTGCGTGCCGAATGCCCCGAAAGTGGGCTCGGGCGGGTCGCTTTCGCCGCGTGGCGACTGGCGCGCCCCGAGCGACGGGGAATCGGCGGTCTGGGTGCGTGATCTGGCCCGGATTCCGGACTGATCGAACCGGGGCGAAGGGGCCAAGTGTGCCCATACCCGCAATCCCGAGGCGGGTTTCGGGCTAGAATCTGTCATCTTCCGACAAACACAAATAGAGGCCAGCCATGAAGCAGATTACCGCCATCATCAAACCGTTCAAGCTCGACGAAGTGCGCGAGGCGCTGGCGGATGTGGGCGTGACCGGCCTCACCGTGACTGAGGTAAAGGGCTTCGGCCGCCAGAAGGGCCACACCGAGCTGTATCGTGGCGCCGAGTACGTGGTCGATTTCCTGCCGAAGATCAAGATCGAAGTGGTCGTGGCCGAGAACCAGCTCGACACCGTGCTCGATTCGATCGTGAAGGCTGCCCACACGGGCAAGATCGGTGACGGCAAGATCTTTGTGACCGAGATCGAGCGCGTGATCCGTATCCGCACCGGTGAGCAGGACGAAGCCGCAGTCTGATTGGGACTCATCGTCCAGACGCAAAAAAGCCGGCCCAGCGCCGGCTTTTTTTCGTTTCTGAGGGTTCTGCTAGCTTGGCAGTTTCCAGCCAAGCTGTACGGACAGCAGGCGCATGGCGATCGTGACAAGCGCCCCGGTCAGCAGCGCCGCCTCCTGGTCGGCGCGTAGCCAAGTCAGGCCGACATAGACCCAGCAGCCCACAAACGAGCAGGTGGCGTAGGGCGAGCGGTCGCGCAGGATCATCGGCACTTCATTGCAGAGCACGTCGCGGACCACGCCGCCGAACACTGCCGAGATGATGCCCATCATCACCGCCACGGTCGGCGTCATCTGCGCCACCAGCGCCAGCGAGGTGCCCGTGACGGAGAACAGCCCCAGGCCGATGGCATCGGCGACCAGCATCGCCCGGTTCGAGGCCACCGTGCTCACCACGCGAAATACGATGGCCGCGCCGATCGACATCGCGAAGATCAGTAGCACGTAGTACTCGTGCTCGACCCAGTAGAACGGGCGCCGGTCCAGCAGGACGTCGCGCACGGTGCCGCCGCCGAACGCGGTGGCGAACGCGACGATGAACGTGCCGACGGCATCGAGCCGCTGCTTGCGCGCATCCACCACGCCCGAAATCGCAAACGCGAGCACGCCGACCACCTCCATCGCATGGAGGATCAGCGGCAGCCGCCCCATCAACAGATCGAACGGCAGGTGCATCGACATCAGGCGCGGGGCTGACGCAGCAAGACCATTAGGGCGCCGGCCCCGCCCAGCGACTCGCGGGCCTGGACGAAGGCGATGACTTCCTCCTTCTGCACCAGCCAGCTGCGCACCTTGCCCTTGAGGACGGGCAGCTTGTCCGGCGAGCCGATGCCCTTGCCGTGGATCACGCGCACGCAACGCACGCCGTTGCGCACCGAGCGGCGCAGGAATTCGGCCAGTGCCTCGCGCGCCTCGTCGCTGCGCAGGCCGTGCAGGTCCACTTTGTCTTGCGGTACCCACTCGCCACGGCGGAGCTTGCGGACCACGTCGATGCCGATACCGGGGCGCCGGAACGACATGGTTTCGTCGATATCGAGCAGATTCTCGACATCGAATTCGTCGGACAACGAGGCTTCCAGCACGGCTTTGTCGTTAAGCTGGGTCTGGATGGCGACGGGCGGGGGACGCTTGGGCGGATGCGCCACGTGGTTACGGTCACGCAGGGCGCTGACCTGGCCGACATTGCTGCGGAAGACGTTGGCTTCCTCGTCGGCGCGGCGGGCGGCGGCTTCGGCGGCCACGCGCTCGGCCTCGCGGCGTTCGGCGTCAGCCTTGAGATTGTCACGCACCGCGGCCAGATCGTGCAGGCCGAAGCGCTTGGAAGGGGATTTTGCGCCGTGCGACATGGAAAGATTCTCCGGGGGCTCGGCGTCGATTATAAGGGGATTGCGAGGGGGAGCGGCCTCCGCGCCGTCCATGGCGGAGGGGGTGGAGGCCGTGGCGCTTACTGCAGTGCCTCTACGAAGCGCTGGGCGTCCAGCGCGGCCATGCAGCCCGTGCCGGCGCTGGTGATGGCCTGGCGGTAGATGTGGTCCTGCACGTCGCCGGCGGCGAACACGCCCGGGATGTTGGTGGCCGTGGCATCGCCGGACAGGCCGCTCTTGGTCACGATGTAGCCGTTCTTCATGTCCAGCTGGCCCACGAAGAGGTCGGTGTTCGGCTTGTGGCCAATCGCCACGAACACGCCGGCCAGCTTCAGGTCCTCGGTCTTGGCGGTGTCCTTGGTGCTGCGGATGCGCAGGCCGGTCACGCCCGACTCATCGCCCAGCACTTCATCGAGCGTATGGTCGTAGCGCAGTTCCACGCGGCCTTCCTTGACGCGCTGGAGCAGGCGGTCCACCAGGATCGGTTCGGCCTTGAACTTGTCGCGGCGGTGGATCAGGGTGACCTTGCTGGCGATATGCGACAGGTACAGCGCCTCTTCCACGGCCGTGTTGCCGCCGCCGACCACGGCGACTTCCTGGTTCTTATAGAAGAAACCGTCGCAGGTGGCGCAGGCGGACACGCCGCGGCCCATGAACGACTCTTCCGACGGCAGGCCCAGGTACTGCGCCGAGGCGCCCGTGGCGATGATCAGCGCGTCGCAGGTGTACTCGCCCGAGTCCCCGATCAGGCGGATCGGCTTCTCGGTCAGCTTGGCCGTGTGGATGTGATCGAAGATGATTTCGGTGTTGAAGCGCTCGGCATGGGCCAGGAAACGCTGCATCAGGTCCGGGCCCTGCACGCCATTGGCGTCGGCGGGCCAGTTTTCCACGTCGGTGGTGGTCATCAGCTGGCCGCCCTGGGCCAGGCCGGTAATCAGCACGGGCTGGAGGTTGGCGCGGGCGGCGTAGACGGCGGCGGTGTAGCCGGCCGGACCCGACCCGAGAATCAGCACTTTTGCGTGTTTTGCGGACATGTTGCGTTCCTGTGGCCGGCGTACGCGCGTGTTGCGTTCGCGCCGGTGTAACTCGAAACCGCCATTATAAGTGGGCTGGCGTTTGCCGACTGTTGCAAATTCCAATGGGGCCGATAGCGCGCGCAAGGTTAAAATGGCCGCCATCGTCCACCCCGAGCGATCTGAAGCGATCATCCGAACCCAAGGCATGGCCCGCGCTACCACCACTACCCGGACCGACCCGTCGGCACTCCCCTCGCGAATCGCCAAGCTGCTGGGCGAGGTGCGCTGGTTCCTGCTGCTGGCCGTTACGCTCGGCTTCGTGTGCGTGCTGGCCAGCTACAGCAAGGCGGACCCCGGCTGGTCTCACGCCAGCCAGGTGGCCGATATCCACAATCTGGGCGGCCGCGTGGGCGCCTGGGTGGCGGACGTGCTGTTCTTCATCTTCGGCTTCTCCGCCTACTGGTGGAGCGTGCTGCTGATGCGCCGCTGCTGGCGCGGCTGGCGCACCCTGACCGCCGAACTCCCCGAGCGCGTGCCGGATCCGCAGCACAGCGTGGCGATCAGCTGGATCGGCTTTGGCCTGACGCTGGTATCGAGCATGGGCCTCGAGGCCATCCGCATGTACCCGCTGCGCGCCGCGCTGCCGCGCGCCCCGGGTGGCGTGCTGGGCGACATGCTCGGCGGCTGGCTGCAACTGGCGCTGGGCTTTTCCGGCGCCACGCTGCTGTTGCTGCTGATGTTCGCCATCGGGCTGTCGCTGTTCTTCCATTTCTCCTGGCTCTCCGTGGCCGAACACGTCGGCGGCTTCGTCGAAACGCTGTTCCTCGGCTTCAAGGCCCGCCGCGAGAAGAAGCAGGACCGCATCATCGGCGCCGCGGCCAAGGTGGAACGGACCGAGACCGTGGAAGTGCAGCGCGTGCGCCAGGAGGAAGCCACCCCGGTGCAGATCGTGCGCCCGCAGGCCGTGCCCAAGCACGAACGGGTGGAGCGCGAGAAGCAGCAGCCGCTGTTCGCCGATATCCAGGACTCCGACCTGCCGCCGCTGTCGCTGCTCGACGCCGTGCCGGCCCATCAGGAGACGGTGAGCGCCGAAACGCTCGAATTCACGTCGCGGCTGATCGAGAAGAAGCTCAAGGACTTCGGCGTCGAAGTCAAGGTCGTGGCCGCCTACCCGGGGCCGGTCATCACCCGCTATGAGATCGAGCCGGCTACCGGCGTCAAGGGCAGTCAGATCGTCAATCTGGCGCGCGACCTGGCGCGTTCGCTGTCGCTGGTGTCGATCCGCGTGGTGGAAACCATCCCGGGCAAGAACTACATGGGGCTGGAGCTGCCGAACCCCAAGCGCCAGACCGTTCGCCTGACTGAAATTCTCGGTTCCCACGTCTACAACGAAAGCGCGTCCAGCCTGACCATGGCGCTGGGCAAGGACATCGCCGGCAAGCCGATGGTGGCCGACCTCGCCAAGATGCCGCACTGCATGGTGGCCGGCACGACTGGCTCGGGCAAGTCGGTGGGCATCAACGCGATGATCCTGTCGCTGCTCTACAAGGCCAAGCCCGAGGCCGTGCGCCTGATCCTGATCGACCCGAAGATGCTGGAAATGAGCGTCTACGAGGGCATTCCGCACCTGCTCTGCCCGGTGGTCACGGACATGCGCCAGGCCGGCAACGCGCTGAACTGGGCCGTGGGCGAGATGGAGCGGCGCTACAAGCTCATGAGCAAGCTGGGCGTGCGCAACCTGGCCGGATACAACAAGAAGATCGATGAGGCGGCGGCGCGCGAGGAAAAGGTGCCGAATCCGTTCAGCCTGACGCCGGACGCCCCCGAGCCGCTCGAGAAGCTGCCGACCATCGTCATCGTCATCGACGAACTGGCCGACCTGATGATGGTGGTGGGCAAGAAGGTCGAGGAACTGATCGCCCGTATCGCCCAGAAGGCCCGCGCGGCCGGCCTGCATTTGGTGCTGGCCACCCAGCGGCCGTCCGTGGATGTGATTACCGGCCTGATCAAGGCCAATGTGCCGACGCGGATCGCGTTCCAGGTCAGCAGCAAGATCGACTCGCGCACCATCCTCGACCAGCAGGGCGCCGAGGCGCTGCTGGGCATGGGCGACATGCTCTACCTCGCGCCGGGCACCGGGTTTCCGGTGCGCGTGCACGGCGCCTTCGTCTCCGATGAGGAAGTGCACCGCGTGGTGGAGCAGCTCAAGGCGTCCGGCGAGGCCAACTATATCGAGGGCATTCTCGAAGGCGGGCTGGTCGATGGCGACGGCGCGGGCGACAGCCTGGGCGGCGGCGCTGGCATTGGCGGCGGGGGCGGCGAGGCCGATCCGCTGTACGATCAGGCCGTCGAGGTGGTGGTCAAGAATCGCCGGGCGTCGATCTCGCTGGTGCAGCGCCACTTGCGCATCGGCTACAACCGCGCCGCGCGGCTGCTCGAGGATATGGAGAAGGCCGGACTGGTCTCGGCCATGTCGGGCAACGGCAACCGCGACATCCTGGTGCCGGCCGGCGCCGGGGCCGGTGCGCGCGACGACGACTGAACGCGTCCGGGGCGGCAAAGGGCGGCGAGGGGTGGCCGGCGTCAAATGTGACGCGTAACATACCGTTACCCCGGTCACAGGAATCCGGCGCCCCGCGCCCGGCTCTAACCGGGCATCCACTACTCAGGAAAGGCTGACTCCATGCGACATCGCATTCTTGCGTCCACCTGCGCCGCGCTTGTGCTGCTGACGGCTGCCGCATCGGCCGCCCAGGCCGCCGCGACAGACCAGCTGCAGAGTTTTGTGACCAGCGTGAAGACCGCGCGTGGCGAATTCACCCAGAAACAGCTCAAGGGGCAGGGCGGCGAAGGCAAGGCCGGCGGCACGTCCAGCGGCACTTTCGCGTTCTCGCGCCCCGGCAAGTTCACGTGGCGCTACACCAAGCCCTACGAGCAACTGCTCCAGGCCGATGGCCAGACGCTGTTCATCTACGATAAAGACCTGAACCAGGTGACCGAGCGCAAGCTGGACAACGCGCTGGGCTCGAGCCCGGCCGCCATCCTGTTCGGGAGCAACGACCTGAGCAAGAATTTCGATGTGAAGAACGGCGCCACGCGCGACGGCGTGGAATGGCTGGAGCTGACGCCAAAGTCGAAAGACACCCAGTTCGAGAAGATCCAGATCGGCTTCAAGGCCGGCAACCTGGAGGCGATGGAGTTGCGCGATGCCTTCGGCAATACCACGCTGCTGACCTTCTCGGCGATGCAGAAGAATCCGTCGCTGCCGGCGGACACGTTCCGCTTCACGGTGCCGAAGGGCGCCGACGTGATGAAGCAATGAGGCCCACCATGCCCGCCGATTTTTCGCCGTCCGTTCTGAAGCCCCGCCTGCTGGCCGGGGCCGCCGTCCTGCTGCTGGCCGCCTGCGCCCAGGCGCCGGCCAATCGGTTCGACGTGGATGCCTTCCTGCGTGCATCGGATACGGCCATGCCCGAAGTGCTCGGCAATCCGGACTTCCTCAAGGCCACGCGCGTGCCGCACTCGCAGTGCGCCACGCTGCTCCAATCGGCGCACAGCGGGGTGCTGGAAGACCTGCCGGCCAGCAATGCGGCGCGTGGACCGGCATGGCTGCTCCATCCGGCCGATGCGCCGGACAAGGTATGGCTGGTGGTGGGAGTGGCCGGTGGCGAGCGGACCTGCCATGGCCCGCTGCCTGCGGATGCCATGAAGACGCTGGCCGACCGGGCCAAGGGCTGAGGGCTGACGCCCGCGGCGCTACGCCTGCGCTTCGCGCGCGTAGCGCTGGCGCGGCACCGGCAGCTTCTGCAGTTTCTCGCGCCGGATCCTGATCGCTTCCTCGTCGCCGCGCTTGATCGCGGCGCGCAACTTCAACACGGCTTTCCGATATTGCTTCTTCTTGCGGATGCGGGTCGTGATGGCCATGGCAGTGGCTTCCTCCTGGCGAGCCGGCCGTCGGGCCGGCGGGGTTGGAAAAGCTGGGCAAGCCTGGGTAGACCTAGGTAAGCGTCAAGGCGAGCCCCATGGTATCAGAGGAGGAAGCGGCGGTTGTCGTTGGGCGGATACTGGCTTTCCACCTTCTTGAACCGCAGCTTGGTGCTGCTGTTGAGCTTGCGCCCTGCCATCTTGCGCTGCAACTGCCGGTGCACGGCGCGGATATGGCCGACCGAGCCCTGGGCATAGGGCTGGCCATCGGTGGCGCCGGGCAGGCCGCCGCCGGCAGCAAGTGCAGCATTGTGCGCTTCCGCCGATTTCTTGATCAGCACGTCCAGCGCCTGGCGCGCGCGCACGGCCGCGTGCAGCGGACCATCGGCCGGATTGGCCTTGGCCCGCACCGCGTCCTGCGGCAGCCGCACGTTGCCGGCCACGCGGCGCAGCGCCGCGCGCAGTTCGGCGCCATCGAACTGGCCTTCCTGGACGATCCACACCGCGTCATGGCGCAGCCAGCCTTCCACATCGGCCAGCCGGCGCAGCAGCGCGGGCATCAGCATCCGACCGCCGAAGCGGCGCGAGCGCCGGATCGCGGACAGTCCGATGCGGCGTACCTGCGGGTTCTCATGGTCGACCAGATCCTCGATCAGGCGGTCGGCCTCCTCCTGCGATCCGATCATTTCGGAAAACTGCCCTGCCAACGAGATTTCTTCCACGCCGCTGAGCTTGTTCTTGCTCGCGAGGCGGGACATCTTGAACAACAGCATGCGGTAACGCAGCATAGGGATCCTCGAACTTGTAACCGATGAATCTGCCACGCCCGGTCGGGTGATACGCGGGCCATTGGATGTTATCGGCAAGGTTGAAGGGATTCTTTAGGCCATCGGGCGATGGTCTACACTGTCACGTTCCGCGCCGCGGCCAGCCCGCGCGCGCCCAGATCCAAGAGGTAGAACCATCGTGGCGGATTCGCTGTTTTCCGACCCCCCTGAACGTTCCCGGCAGCCGCTGGCGGAACGCCTGCGCCCGCGCACCATCGACGAAGTCATCGGCCAGCAGCATCTGCTGGGGGCCGGCAAGCCGCTGCGCGTGGCGTTCGCGTCCGGCGAGCCGCATTCGATGATCCTGTGGGGTCCGCCCGGCGTGGGCAAGACCACGCTGGCGCGGCTGATGGCCAGCGCGTTCGATGCCGAGTTCATCGCGCTGTCGGCCGTGCTGTCGGGCGTCAAGGACATCCGCGAGGCGGTGGAGCGCGCCGAGCAGTACCGCGCCCACGGCCGCCGCACGCTGGTGTTTGTCGACGAAGTGCACCGCTTCAACAAGAGCCAGCAGGATGCCTTTCTGCCGCACGTGGAAAGCGGCCTGTTCACGTTCATCGGCGCCACCACGGAAAACCCATCGTTCGAGGTCAACGGCGCGCTGCTGTCCCGGGCGGCGGTCTACGTGCTCAAGAGTCTGGACGACGCCGAACTGAAGCAGCTCGTGCTGCGCGCCAGCGAGGAACTGGGCGGGCTGACCTGGGAGGACGAGGCGCTCCAGCTGATCGTCGGCTCGGCCGACGGCGACGGGCGCAAGCTGCTGAACAATATCGAGATCGTCGCGCGCGCGGCCCGCAACGCGGGGCAGGACCGCATCGACACGCCGCTGCTGGGCAGCGCGCTGGCCGAGAACCTGCGCCGCTTCGACAAGGGCGGTGATGCGTTCTACGACCAGATCAGCGCGCTCCACAAGTCCGTGCGCGGGTCCGATCCGGACGGCACGCTGTACTGGTTCTGCCGCATGCTCGATGGCGGCGCCGATCCGCGCTACCTCGCGCGGCGCATCGTGCGGATGGCCTGGGAGGACATCGGGCTGGCCGATCCACGTGCTGCGCGCATCACATTAGATGCGGCTGAGACCTACGAGCGGCTCGGCTCGCCCGAGGGCGAACTGGCGCTGGCCCAGGCGCTGCTGTACCTCGCCGTCGCCCCGAAATCGAATGCCGGCTACAACGCCTACAACGCCGCGCGGGCCTTCGTGGCCAAGGACAAGTCGCGCCAGGTGCCGGTGCACCTGCGCAACGCGCCGACCAAGCTGATGAAGGAACTCGGTTACGGCCACGCCTACCGCTACGCGCACGACGAGCCCGAGGCCTACGCCGCCGGCGAGCACTACCTGCCCGACGACCTCCGCCGCCAGGACTGGTACCAGCCCACACCACGTGGCCTGGAAGGCAAGATCAGCGACAAACTGCGCCATCTGCGCGACCTCGACGCGGCCTGGCATCGCGAACATCGGCCGGACAAGGGCGGTGAGAAAGAGTGAGACGACTCTGAAAATGCCGAACAAGGCTGGAAAAGGGCGCTGACTCCGTCGCGGCAGGGGGTGCCGGTGCAGTAAAATGGCGCCCATCGCCGGCATGTCGCCGGCACTGCACATCCATCGCTCCCGCAACATGCTCGACATCCAGCTGCTCCGCAAAGACATCGACGCCGTGGCCCAACGGCTGGCCACGCGCGGTTTTCAACTCGACGTGGCGACGTTCCAGGCCCTCGAGGCCGAACGCAAGCAACTGCAAACGCAGACCGAAGACCTGCAGGCGCGCCGCAACAGCTTGTCGAAGCAGATCGGCATGCTCAAGGGCAAGGGCGAAGACGCCTCCGGCCCGATGGCCGAGGTCGCCGGCATTGGCGACACGCTGAAGGCGTCGGCCCAGCGCCTGGCCGAGATCCAGGAACAGATCCACGACGCGATCATGTCGGTCCCGAACCTGCCGGACGCGAGCGTGCCGGTGGGCAGCGACGAGACCGGCAATGTCGAGGTACGCCGCGTCGGCACGCCGCGCACGTTCGACTTCGAGGTCAAGGACCACGTGGACGTGGGCGCGAAGCTCGGCCTCGACTTCGAGACCGCCACGCGCGTGACCGGCTCGCGCTTCTCCTTCCTGCGTGGCGGCCTGGCGCGCATGCACCGCGCGCTGGTGCAGCTGATGGTGGACACCCACACGCTCGAGCACGGCTACACCGAGATGTACGTGCCGTACATCGTCAATGCCGCGTCGATGCGTGGCACGGGCCAACTGCCCAAGTTCGAGGACGACCTGTTCAAGGTGCCGCGCAAGGTCGGCGGCGAGGATGGCCAGGACACCATCGAGAACTTCTACCTGATCCCGACCGCCGAAGTGCCGCTGACCAATATGGTCCGCGACGCCATCGTGGCCGGCGACAAGCTGCCGCTGCGCTACGTCGCCCACACGCCGTGCTTCCGCTCGGAAGCAGGCTCGTACGGCAAGGACACGCGCGGCATGATCCGCCAGCATCAGTTCGACAAGGTGGAGATGGTGCAGGTGGTGCCGCCCGAGCAGTCGATGGACGCGCTCGAGCAGATGACCGGCCATGCCGAGGCCATCCTCAAGAAGCTGGAACTGCCGTTCCGCACCGTGGTGCTCTGCACGGGCGACATGGGCTTCGGCAGCACCAAGACCTATGACATCGAGGTGTGGATTCCGGCGCAGAACACCTACCGCGAGATCAGCTCGTGCTCGAGCATGGGCGACTTCCAGGCGCGCCGCATGCAGGCCCGCTTCCGCGCGGGGCAGGGCAAGCCGGAACTCGTGCACACGCTGAACGGCTCGGGCCTGGCCGTGGGCCGCACGCTGGTGGCGATTCTCGAGAACTACCAGAATGCCGACGGTTCGCTGACCGTGCCGAAGGCGCTGCAGCCGTATATGGGCGGCATCACAACGCTGCAACCGGAGGCGTAAAAATTATTGCGCAAGCCGCTTGCAAAGGCGGGCGCAACATCGCTATAATCTTGGTTTCGCCGCAAGGTCGACCAAGTTACCGGAGAGGTGGCAGAGTGGTCGAATGTACCTGACTCGAAATCAGGCGTACCGGCGACGGTACCGTGGGTTCGAATCCCACCCTCTCCGCCAAATAAGAAGCTGCCCGGTTCGCTGGGTAAGCAACAAATAGCAGTAACACTCAGACCGACGCACTGTGCAAGCAGGCGTCGGTTTTGTTTTTCTACACGTCCCCTCCCGCGTTCCCTCTACACATCCCAATACGGCGGACTGCCGATCGCTTCGCGCAGGTGCTCCACCAGCGCACGCAGCTTGGCGGACGCGCGTCGGCCTTCCGCGTGGGCGACGTAGATCGATTCGGCTGCCGTCTGCACGCCGATGTCCACGCTCCGCAACGCGCCCGATTTCAATGCAGCGCCGGCCAGGAAGGTCGGCAATAGCGCGATGCCGAGGCCGGCCAGCGCCGCGTCCAGCATCATGTCGCCGTTGTTGACCCGCAGGCGGGCGCGGGCGCGTAGCGAAGTCATTTCGCCGTCCTGCAGGAACGACCAGTCCGCGATGCCCCGATTCGTATAGAAGATGCCGTGATGGCGCTGCAAGGCCTCGGGCGAGTCTGGCGCGCCGCATTGGTCGAGGTAGGCCGGCGATGCCACGAGCAGCCGGCGGCTCGGCGCCAGGGGCCACGCCACCAGCCGCGAATCGCCGACGGCGCCGTGGCGGATCACCGCGTCGTAGCCTTCCGATGACGCATCCACGCGACGGTCGTCCAGATCTAGTGAGAGATCGATGTCGGGATGCCGGGCCAGGAAGGGGTAGAGCGCCGGCCCCAGGTGCAGGCGTCCGAACGTGACTGGCGCGGCGATCCGCAGCGGGCCGGACAGCGTGCCGCGCCGCTCGGTCATCTCCGCTGCGGCGTCCTCCACTTCCCGCAGGATCCGGGTGGCGCGTTCCAGGAACGCGGCGCCGTCTTCGGTCAGGCTCACCCGCCGCGTGGTGCGGTGAAGCAGGCGCGCGCCCAGCACCTGCTCCATTTCCGCCAGCCGCTCGCTGACTACCGATTTCGACAGGTGCAGCCGGCGCGCCGCCTCTGTGATCGACCCAGACTCGGCCACCGCCACGAAACTCGCCACCCCTTCCAGTTTGAACATTGTTCGGTTTTTCCGAAAAGCAGAATCGTGATTAGCAATATACCGCTATCTAATCCCAGCGCCCATACTGGGTTCAGACGCGGCGCACCTGGGTGTGCCGAACCGAAATCGATAGATCAAATCAACGAATCAACTCAACGGAAACCGGAGCACATCATGGAACGACTGAACGGCAAGGTGGCGATCATCACGGGTGCAAGCAGCGGCATTGGCCTGGCCACGGCGGAGTTGTTTGCGAAGGAGGGCGCGAAGCTCGTGGTTGGCGCGCGGCGGCAGGCGGAACTGGACGCCCTCGTGGCCCGCATCCGCGCCGCCGGTGGCGAGGCGGTTGCACTGGCGGGCGACGTCCGGGACGAAAACTATGCCCGCGCCCTGGTGGATCTGGCGGTCGAGCAGTACGGCAAGTTGGACATCGCCTTCAACAACGCGGGCACGTTGGGCGAAGGCGGCCCGAGCACCGGGGTGTCGGAAGCCGGCTGGAACGACACGCTGGCGATCAACCTGACCGGCGCGTTCCTCGGCGCCAAGCACCAGATCGCGCAGATGGCGAAGCAGGGCGGGGGATCGGTGATCTTCACGTCGACGTTCGTCGGCTACTCGTTCGCGTTCCCGGGCGTGGCCGCCTATGCCGCGAGCAAGGCCGGCCTGATCGGCCTGACGCAGGCGCTGGCGTCCGAGTACGGGCCGCAAGGCGTGCGGGTCAACGCCATCCTGCCGGGCGCGGTGGACACCGAAATGTATCGTGACATGAACAATACGACCGAATCGCAGGCGTTCATCACCGGACTCCACGCTCTCAAGCGCGTGGCCAAGCCGGAAGAACTGGCGCGGTCGGTGCTGTACCTGGCGTCTGACGACGCGGCGTTCGTGACCGGCACGGCGTCCCTGGTGGACGGCGGCGCCTCCATCACGCGCACGTAACTCAGACCTGAGTCAGTGGTCCCCGGCTGAAGCGGCGCTCGGCGCCACCGCGCCCGGCAGCCGCGACACCAGCAGCTGGTCGATCTTGTGGTGATCGATATCCAGCACTTCGAAGCGGTAGCCCGCCACGGTGATCGACTCGGACTTCTTCGGAATCCGCTTCAGCGAGTAGATCACCAGGCCGGCCGCCGTATCGACGTAGTCCTCGCCGGGCAGCGAATCAAGCTCGAGCGCCTTCTTGAGGTCCACCAGCGGCGTCACGCCGTCCACCAGCCATGACGTCTCGTCGCGCCGCACGATCTGCTCGTCCTCGGCCGAATACAGGATGTCCCCCATCAGCGCACCGACGATGTCGTCGAGCGTGACGATGCCCACCACGAGCCCGTACTCGTTCATCACCACCGCAAAGCTCTCGTGCATCTCGCGGAACCGCGTCAGGGACTCGGACAGCGTCAGCGTGTCCGGAATCACCAGCACGTTCTTGTCGTGATGCCGGCCGATGTTGCCGAGCACCGTGGCGCTCTCGTCGGCCAGCAGCCGTTGCAGGATGTCCTTCGAGTCGATGTAGCCCAGCACGTCGTCCAGGTCGTGACCGCAGACCGGGTATTGCGCGTGCGGCTGGCTGACCAGCTTGCGGCGCACGCTGTCGGCGGTCTCGTCCAGCGTCAGGAAGATCACGTCGTCACGCGGGGTCATGATCGCCGTGATGCCCTTCGAGTCGAGTTCGAACACGTTTTCGATCAGGTGCAGCTCGTGCTTGTGGAGCACGCCGGCCTCGGCGCCGGCATCGACCATCGCGGCGATGTCCTCGGTGGTGATCTGGTCCACCGGCTTGGTCGGGATGCCGAGCAGCTTCAGCATCGCGTCCGCCGCCGCGTTGAAGATCCACACCACCGGCTTCAGCACGCGCAGCAGCGTGAGAATCGGCTCAATGACCACCACCGCGCAGCGCTCGGGGAAGGTCATGGCGATGCGCTTCGGAATCAGGTCCGCGAACTGGATGAACAGCAGCGTCACCACCAGGAAGGAGCCGATATTGGCCACGCGCAGCGCGTGGGTGGCGCTCATATAGGGGGTCAGCGCGGCGAAGACGAGGTCGGAGACGTGTTTCTCGCCCAGGATACCGGCGAGGATGGCCACGCTGTTCACGCCGATCTGCACGATGGTGAAGAAGTTGCCGGGCTCTTCCTTGAGCCGCAGCACCTTGGTGGCGCGGCGGTCGCCGCGCTCGGCCAGGACCTGGAGCTTGGTGCGCCGGGCGGCCGTCAGCGCGATCTCCGAAATCGAGAAGAACGCGCTTATCAGGACGAGGAGAATCAGGGTCAGGACGAACATGGGGGTTTCACGCGCCTGTCGGGGCGGGTTGATGATGGTGTACGCCGCGCAGGTCTGTCAATGCGGCGTTTCTGAGGGCGGCGCGGCTCATTTCTCGGGCGCGTCGAACTGCACGCGCGGGGCTTCGAGCCGGTGGGGCAGGGTGGCCGCCAGCTCGGCGGCGGCGGCCGTGAACTGGGTGCGCATGTCGTCCACGAGGCTGGAGGCACCCCGGTGGCTCGCGCGCAGCAGCTGGATCTCGAAAGGCAGCATCGGCTCGATATCGTGCAGTGCCACATTGGCCGGATTGGCGCTCAGGGCCGTGTACTGGTCGAGCACGGTCAGGCCGAGCCCCGCATCGACGAGTGCCAGCGCCAGCGAGTAGGTCTGCACCTCCAGCGTGGAATGCGGCTCCAGCGCGTGGCGCGCCAGCGTCTGCCGCACCAGCAGGCCCAGCGAGGTGTCGTCGTCGTAGCCGACGAAGGGGCGGTCCATCAGCTTGTGCATCGACACCGCCCCGCGCCGCCCCCCGGCCGGCAGCGGCAGCGTGCGCGGCACGGCAAGCAGCATCCGGCCGGCGGCCACCGGCTCCGAGGAGATGGCCTCGTGCCGGGGCGGCGAAAAGGCGAAACCCACGTCGATCTGGTTGGCCAGCAGCGCGTCCACGATCTCGTTGGTATGGTGCGTCAGCACCTGGACCTGCGTTTCCGGATGCCGCGCGCAGAAGCGCCGCACGGCCGGCACCAGCAGCGGGTTGGCCAGGCTCGGCGTGGCGGCCACGCGCAGCCGGCCGGCGCCCTTGTGGCGCAGGCTCTCGGACACGCGCCGCACGCGCTCGATCTCCCCATATAGCCTTTCGACATCCCCATAGAGCGCGGTCGCCTCGGGCGTGGGCTGCAGCCGGCCGCGCACGCGCTCGAACAAACGAAAGCCCAGCGAGGCCTCGGCGTGCTGCAATACCCGCGTCACCACGGGCTGGGAGACGTGGAGCAGGCGCGCGGCCTCGCTGACGGTGCCGGTCAGCATGACGGCGCGGAAGACTTCGATCTGGCGCAGGCGCATCGTTGTGGTGCTGGATATTGTCCGGAAAGGTGCGGCGGAAACCGGCCAGGACGGCCGTGCACTACGGGTAAGCCCGGGTGGCCGGCATCCATAGCCTGGGGACATATTCTGGCACGTATTGGCATTGGGCAAGCCGCGCGCGGTGGACTACGCTCTGGCCCATCGTTTCGATATGGATGGCAAGGCAGGTTCGATGCGCATAGCGATTGTGGGAGCAGGGGTGGTCGGCATGACCACCGCATGGCGGCTGGCCCAGGACGGCCACGAGGTCACCGTACTGGAGCGCCACGAGGGGCCGGGCGAGGAGACGAGCTTCGCCAACGGCGGGCAGCTGAGCTATAGCTATGTGGCGCCGCTGGCCGGGCCGGGCGTGCTGTCGAAGGTGCCGGGCTGGCTGCTGGACCGCGATTCGCCGATGCGCTTCCGTCCGACCGCCGATCCCGCCCAGTGGCGCTGGCTGCTGGCCTTCGTGCAGGCGTGCAACGCCGCCACCAGCGAGGCGACCACGCGCAAGCTGCTGCGGCTGGCCTTTTATTCGCGGGACCTGATGCAGGCCTTCGTGGACGGCCCGGAGGCACGCGGCGAGGGCGGCGGCTTCGATTTCGCGCGGCGCGGCAAGCTGGTGGTGCATCGCAACGAAGCCGCCTATGCATCGGCCTGCCGGCTGCTGGACTACCAGGCCAGCCTGGGCTGCGAGCAGCAGGCGCTGGACCGCGACGCCACGGTGGCGCTGGAGCCCGCGCTGGCCGGCATCCGGGGCGACATCGCCGGCGCCATCTACACGCCGAGCGAAGAAGTGGGCGATTGTCATCGCTTTTGCCTCTCGCTGGCCCATCTGTTGCAAGGGAAGGGCAATGTGTCGATGCGGTTTGGCACACGTGTCACTGGATTGATGACATCGGGCGTCCAGGTGGTGGGCGTGAGGACGACCGATGACGAGGTGCGCGCGGACGCGGTGATCGTCGCGGGCGGCATCGGCAGCGTGCCGCTGCTGCGTCCGCTCGGCGTACGGCCGATGCTGTGGCCGCTCAAGGGCTACAGCATCACGGTGCCGATCGCCGATGGCGCCCGGGCGCCGCATATCAGCGTGACGGACTTCGCCAACAAGATCGTCTACGCGCGCATCGGCAATACGCTGCGCGTGGCCGGCATGGCGGATCTGGTGCGCGGCGGGCCGACCATCGACCGCGAGCGCGCGCAGACACTGGTCGCCCAGACCCGCGCCGTGTTTGGCGGCGTGGCCAATGGCGCCGGCCTCGATGCCCTGCAGCCCTGGGCGGGCCTGCGCCCGGCCACGCCGGACGGCCTGCCGCTGGTCGGCCCGTCGCGCCTGCCGGGCCTGTGGCTGAACCTGGGCCATGGCGCGCTCGGGTTCACGCTGGCGATGGGCAGCGCGGGGATGCTGGCGGACCAGTTGGCCGGCCGCGCGCCGGCTATCGGCGCAGAAGATTTCAGTGCGGCGCGGGCCTGACCGGCGCCCAACGGGTGTTGAAGTTTGTAGTACGGAAGTGGGATTGCCTCGAGCTGATTAAACCAAGCCCCATCAAGGAGCGAAAACCATGAAGTCACTGCGTGTCCGTCTGACCCCTACCTGCCTGTCCACCCGCCTGCTGGCCGCCGCCGTGCTGGCCTGCGCTGCCGCCGGCGCGCACGCCGCCGATGGCGATACGCTCAAGAAGATCAAGGACACCGGCGTGATCTCGCTCGGCTACCGCGAGTCGTCGATTCCGTTCTCGTACACGGACGGCAAGGAGGTCATGGGCTACTCGCACGAGATCCTGTTGCAGATCGTCGACAAGATCAAGACGACGCTGAACATGCCGAACCTGCAGGTCAAGCTGACGCCGATCACCTCGCAGAACCGCATCCCGCTGATGCAGAACGGTACGATCGACATCGAATGCGGCAGCACGACCAACAATCTCGAGCGCCAGAAGCAGGTGGCCTTCTCGAACAGCCTGTTCGTCTACGGTATCAAGATGCTGACCAAGAAGGACTCGGGCGTGACCGACTTCGCCCAGCTCAAGGGCCGCAACGTGGTCACCACGGCCGGCACCACGGGCGAGCGCCTGCTGGTCAAGATGAACGGCGAGCAGGGCATGAACATGAACCTGACCAGCGCCAAGGACCATGGCCAGGCGTTCCTGATCCTGGAGACGGGCCGTGCGGTAGCCTTCGTGATGGACGAGCCGCTGCTGTACGGCGAGCGCACCAAGGCCAAGAACGCGAGCGAATGGGTCGTGGCCGGCGAGCCGCTCCAGACCGAGAACTACGCGTGCATGTTCCGCAAGGACGACGCCTCGTTCAAGAAGCTGGCCGATGGCGTGGTGTCGGACCTGATGCTGAGCGGCCGCGCCGACAAGCTGTACACGAAGTGGTTCCAGTCGCCGATTCCGCCGCGCAACATCAATATGAACTACCCGCTGTCGCCGGACATGAAGGCGCTGTTCGCGGCGCCGAACGACAAGGCGTTCCAGTAAGCAGGGAGGGACTGGCGGCGCCGCGGTCCGCCCCGCCCGGCCCCTGGGTGGGGTGGCGGATCGGTTATATAGCCATAATGAATCGTTATTTCGCGTTTGATAGTGTTTGCGGTAGTGTGGAGCCCGTTATAGGCTCTTAGGAGCCTCCGGTTCGCCCCCAAAAGGGGCAGCCGGCCTGATCCGCCTCTCACACTGGAGAATTTATGCGCTCGATTCGTACTGGCTTGCTCAAATCCCTGTTGGCTTCCGCGCTGCTGGCTGGCGTTGCCGGTTTCACGGCCACGGCCGCCAGCGCCGCCGATCTGCTCGACACGGTCAAGCAAGCCGGCGTGCTCAAGATTGGCGTGGAAGGCACGTACCCGCCGTTCGGTTATCGCGGCGCGAAGAACGAACTCGAGGGCTTCGACGTGGACGTGGCGCGCGCCATCGCCGGCAAGCTCGGCGTGAAGCCGGAGTTCGTGACCACCGAATGGAGCGCGATCATCGCCGGCCTGCAGGCGGGTAAGTTCGACATCATCGTCAACCAGGTCGCGGTCACGCCGCAGCGCAAGCAGACCCTCGATTTCTCCACGCCCTACGTCTATTCGGCAGCCCAGTTGATCCAGCGCAAGGACGACAAGCGCGAGTTCAAGTCGCTGGACGACCTGAAGAGCCACAAGCTGGGCGTCAGCCTGGGCAGCAACTACAACGAACTGGCCAAATCGGTGGCCGGCATCGACGTGAAGACCTATCCCGGCGCGCCTGAGTACCTGCGCGACCTGGCCTCGCAGCGGATCGACGCGGCGCTCAATGACAGGCTGATGGTCAACTACCTGATCAAGAACGCCAACCTGCCGCTGCGCCCGGGCGCCGTGGTGCCCGGCGCCAATACCGAGGTCGCCATCCCGTTCCGCAAGGACAATCCGAAGTTCGCCCAGGCCATCGACAAGGCGCTGGAAGACCTGCGCAAGGACGGCACGCTGGTGAAGCTGTCGACCAAGTGGTTCGGCTCGGATGTGACCAAGGCGCCGAAGTAAGCGGACAGGGTTGCGCCCCCCGCCGGGCCAACTCGCTCCCAGCCCGTACCAGCAAGGCCGGCTCCCGAGAGTCGGCCTTTTTTTTCCGCGGCCGGATCACGTATGATCCCGGCATTCCGGATTCCTGACCTGCTCCTGCCATGTCCGCCCTCGCCCTCGTGATGGATTCGCTGCCCGTGCTGTTGCAGGGCGCCCTGCTCACGCTGAAGTTCGCCGTGCTGTCGATGGCGTTCGGCCTGGTGATTGGCATTGTGGTCGCGCTGATGGGCATTAGCCATGCGCCGATTCTCAAAATGGTGGCGCGCGTGTACGTCAGCATCATGCGCGGCACGCCGCTGCTGGTGCAGATCTTCGTGGTCTATTACGGGCTGCCGAGCGTGGGCATTGCGCTCGAGCCGACCCCGGCCGGCGTGCTGACCCTGAGCCTCAACGTGGGCGCCTATCTGTCGGAAAGCATGCGCGGCGCCATCCTCGGGATTGCGCGCGGGCAGTGGATGGCGGCCTACAGCCTGGGCCTGACGCCCATCCAGACGCTGCGCTACATCGTCGGGCCGCAGGCGCTGCGGCTGGCCGTGCCGAGCCTGTCCAACAGCCTGATCAGCCTGATCAAGGACACCTCGCTGGTGTCGGTGATCACCGTGACCGAGTTGCTGCGCACCGCGCAGGAAATCATCGCCGCCACCTACCAGCCGCTGCCGCTCTACCTGGCGGTGGCGGTCATCTACTGGATCCTGAGTACCGGGCTATCGGTGTTGCAGCGCGTGCTGGAGCGCCGGCTCTCGCTGCCGGGTCGGCACTGAAGGCGAGGGGCTAGGCGGCGGAGGAGGGCGCCGGTGGCGGCTTGGGGACCTCGACCTGGAGGGGCTGCCCCGTCTCCAGCAGCGTCTTGAGTCCGGCGAGGATCATCGGCCAGCCGTTGCGGCCACCTTGCAGGATCTGCTCGTCCACCGGCTCGCGATGGGTCTCGCTCACGGTCAGCCGCACCGCCTGCCCCAGCGCATCCACCTGCCAAGTGACCACCACCTCGGGTAACTCGCGGAAGGCCTCGAGCCACTCCACGCGCCACGTCACCGAGAGCCGGTAGGGCGGCTCGGCCAGCAGCACCACGCCCTGCGAGTCCACCCGCCCGTCGTCCATGCGCAGCACGAACGGGCTGCCCACCTGCCAGTCAGACTCCACGCGCCGCCCGAAGAAATACTGTTCGCTCTGCGCGGGCTCCGTCAGCGCGGACCAGACCTGCTCGGGTGTGGCGGCGATGTAGGTGACCACTACGGTCTGCGGCGATTGCATGGCAAGCCTCCTCTGGATGAGACCGGCGGGGCAGGGCGGTCATCGGAGCGATGGTGACAGTAATGTGGCACCTGCAACCGTTTCGATGCAAGTGGACGCACAAGAAAAAAGGCCGGCTCCTGGGAGCCGGCCTTCGCACGGACGCACAAAGGTGCGCGTTACTGTTCCGCGATGCGCTGGGCGATGTGCCCGAGTGCCTCTTCCACCTGATCCACCAGGATCAGGCACAGGTCGCCCGGCTTCAGGTGCCCCAGCGCGGTGTCGATCGCCAGGAACTCGCCCCGGATCTCCTCCACGTGCTGGGTGCGCTGTGCGCCTTCCAGCCCTTCGCGCAGCAGCGCCAGTACCTCGCCGTCCTCGCGGCCGCGCTGGCACTGGTCCTGATACAGCACCACCTCGTCGAACACGCCGCCCAGGATCTGGGTTTGCCGGCGGATGTCCACGTCGCGACGATCGCCCGCGCCGCTGATCACCACCACGCGGCGGTCGCCCTTCATGGATTCCACCGCATTGCACAATGCCTGGATGGCATCCGGATTGTGGCCGTAGTCGGCGATCAGGGTGGCGCCCCGGTAGTCGAACACGTTGAAGCGGCCCGGCGCCGTGGCGGCGTCGTTGACGAAGGTAGCCAGCCCGCGACGGATCACGGCCCAGTCCACGCCCAGCGCCCAGGCGGCGGCGATCGATGACATCGCGTTTTCCACCTGGAAGCCGATGCTGCCGTTGCGCGTCAGCGGGATGTCCGCCAGCGCGATGCGCACCTGGGTCTCGCCCTCGCACGCCACGATCTCGTCGCCCTCGACGAACACCACGCGCTTGCCCTGTGCGCGATGCAGCGCCATCGTCGGCAGCCCGGCATCCTGCGCGAAGAACGTCACCGTGCCGGGGCAGGCGTCGGCCATGCGCGTCACCATCGGATCCGCGGCGTTCAGCACAGCCATGCCATGCGGCGCCACGTTCTGGACGATCACGCTCTTGAGCACGGCCAGGTCTTCCACGGTGCTGATATAGGACAGCCCCAGGTGGTCGCCTTCGCCCACATTGGTCACCACGGCCACGTCGCAGCGGTCGAAGGCCAGGCCCTCGCGCAGCAGGCCGCCGCGCGCGGTCTCGAACACGGCGGCGTCGACGTCCGGATGCAGCAGCACGTTGCGCGCGCTGCGCGGACCGCTGCAGTCGCCGGTGTCGATGCGCTCGCCCCGGATATACACGCCATCGGTGCCGGTCATGCCCATGCGCAGGCCGCTCGTGGCCAGCAGGTGGGTGATCAGGCGCACGGTGGTGGTCTTGCCGTTGGTGCCGGACACCGCCACCACGGGAATACGGCCATCGTCGCCATCGGCGAACATGGTTGAGACGATGGCCTCGCCCACGGCGCGGCCCTTGCCGAACGACGGCTGCAGGTGCATGCGCAGGCCCGGCGCGGCGTTGACTTCGACGATGCCGCCGGCCTGTTCCTCGAACGGCTTGAGCATGGTCTCGCACACGGCGTCCACGCCGCAGATGTCGAGGCCCACCATCTGGGCTGCGGCCACGGCGCGCGCGGCGATGTCCGGGTGGACGTCGTCGGTCACGTCGGTGGCGCTGCCGCCCGTCGACAGATTGGCGTTATTGCGCAGCACCACGCGCGTGCCGTTGGCGGGCACCGAGTCGGCGGTCAGGTGCTGCTTGGCCAGCGTTGCCAGCGCGATATCGTCGAAGCGGATCTTGGTCAGTGACGTGGCATGGCCCTCGCCCCGGCGCGGGTCGCGGTTCACTTCCTCCACGAGCTGGCGCACGGTGTGCACGCCATCGCCAATCACCTGCGGCGGATCGCGGCGCGCGGCGGCCACCAGGTGCTTGCCCACCACCAGCAGGCGGAAATCGTGACCGGGGATGTAGCGTTCCACGAGCACGTCCGAGGAGATGTCGGCCGCCACTTCGTAGGCCGTCATCACTTCTTCGCGCGTGCGGATGCGCACCGCCACGCCCTTGCCCTGGTTGCCGTCGCGCGGCTTGACCACCACCGGCCCGTTGATGGCCTGCGCGGCGGCCCAGGCTTCCTCGGCGCTGCGCACCGAGCGGCCCAGCGGCACCGGCACGCCGGCGGCGTGCAGCAGACTCTTGGTCAGGTCCTTGTCCTGCGCGATGGACTCCGCCACGGCGCTGGTCATGTCGGTCTCGGCGGCCTGGATGCGGCGCTGCTTGCTGCCCCAGCCGAACTGGACCATCGACCCCTGCGTGAGGCGGCGATACGGAATGCCACGCGCCACGGCGGCGTAGACGATGGAGCCGGTGCTCGGCCCCAGCCGCACGTCCTCGTCCAATTCGCGCAGGCGGTGCAGCGCGTCGTCGAGGTCGAAGGGCTTGTCGTCGCGGGCCGCCAGGCATAGCTGTTCAGCGAGTTCGAAGGCGAGCCGGCCGACTTCCTCCTCGCTGTACTGCACCACTACCTGATACGTGCCGGGCTCCACGGTGGGCGCGGTGTTGCTGAAGGTGACCGGGCAGCCGGCGGAGGCCTGCAGGCCGAGTGCGGCGGCTTCCAGCGCGTGGGCCATCGACGGCGTACCGGCCTCGTCGTCAGGACGGAGCGGGCCGATGGCAGGGAAGCGCGCGCGCAGGCGGTCTTCGAAGCCGGGCAGGTCGGCCAGCAGGTGCGAGGTGTCCGAGCAGGCCACGATGGCCTCGATGCCAGTGTGGCGGCACCAGAGATTCGGGCCGCGCAGGGCCCGGATACGGGAGACTTCCATAGTATTTCCGTTATTTTTCTGGCCGAGCCATCAGGCGCGGCGGCCGCTACGGCCGACCCACTGGTGTACCTGCTCGACAGTGCCCTCGGGCGAGCCCTCGTCGCACTGGATGACCAGCAGGTCGCCGGCCACCAGTTGCGAGAGCGCGGTCTCGATGGCGGCGCGGCGAGCGCCTTCGTCGATGATCTTGGTCACGCGGCGGCCTTCGTACAGCCCCTTCTTGACCAGCGCGCGGGCCTCGGCATCGGGCAGGTCGCGCTTCACGCTTTGGTCCTCGCAGAGGAACACGCGGTCGAACGCGGCACCGATGATCTTGCCGTGGCTGACGAGGTCCTCGTCCCGGCGCTGCACGCCGGCGCCGAACACCAGCATGCGGCGCTCGGCGGGGAAGCGGTCGAGCGCGGCGGCCAGCGCCGTCAGCGCGGGCGCGTTGTGCGCGTCATCGACGATCACCGTGGCGCCCTGGCGTTCGAACAGCGTGAAGCGGCCCGGCACGTCGACCTGGCCAACGTCGAACGTCACCACGCCGGCGCGGATCAGGTCGTTGGAAATGCCCAGCGCCCAGCCCGTGGCCACGGCCGCCAGCACGTTCTCGATCTGGAACGCCACGCGGCCCGCGTAGGTCAGCGGAATGGCCGACACATCGGTCAGCGGCATCTCGCTCTGGCCGGTGGCCATCACGACCTTGCCTTCGCGTACGAACACCGCTCGCTTGCCCGCCGCCCGGTGCGCGGCAATCGCCGGCAGGTCGGCGGTGAGGCCGAAGAAGATCACATCGCCATCGCACAGCTCGGCCATCTCCACCAGCCGCGCATCGCCGGCGTTGAGCACCGCCACGCCGTTGTTGAGCACCACGTCCACCTGGGTGCGCAACACGTTGTACATGCGGTCCTCGTCCTCGACGTAGTAGTCGCCGAGGTGGTCCGGCTGGGCGAAGTTGGTCACCACGCCAACCTGGCAACGGTCGTACGGCAGGCCCTGCGACAGGATCATGCCGCTGTCGTTCTCGAACACGGCCGCTTCCACGGCGCGGTTCATCAGGATGCGATGGCCGGCTTCCCAGTTGGCGCGGTCGCCGGTCTCCACCTGGCGGCGGTCCAGGAACAGGCCGTCGCTGCAGGCCAGCCCGGTGTGCTTGCCCGAAAGTTGCAGCAGGCGCGCCACGAGCTTGGCCACCACGGTCTTGCCGTTGTTACCGGTGATGCCGACCACGGGGATGCGGCCGTCATCGGCGCTGCCATCCTTCGCGGCGGGGAACAGATGGTCGATGATGGCGGGGCCCACGGGGCGCGGCGTGCCGTCGGCCGGCTTGATGTGCATCAGCAGGCCCGGGCCGGCGTTCACCTCGACGATGGCGCCGCGCTGGTCGGCCAGCGGACGCGAGATGTCCTCGGCCACGAGGTCCACCCCGGCAATGTCCAGCCCCACCACGCGCGCGGCCAGCGCGGCATGCGCGGCCACGCTCGGGTGCACGCGGTCGGTCACGTCGAAGGCGACGTTGCCGTTGCGCTGGATCAGGATGGTCTTGCCGGCGGGTGCCACGGAATCGCCATCTACCAGGCCCTGGCGCTTCAGTTCCAGCCGTGCGGCGGAATCGAGCCGCACGCGGTTCAGCGGATGGTCCTCGGTGCTGCCCCGGCGCGGATCGGAGTTGATCTGCGAATCGATCAGTTCGTCGATGGTCGAGGTGCCGTCGCCCACGACGCTGGCCGTCTCGCCCATCGCCGCCGCCACGAGCCGGCCGCCCACCACCAGCAGGCGGTGTTCGTTGCCCGGCACGAAGCGCTCGACGATCACGCCGTTGCCTTCGTCGATGGCCACCGAGTAGGCGGTTTCCACTTCCTCGCGCGTCATCAGGTTGGTGAACACGCCGCGGCCATGGTTGCCGTCGTACGGCTTGACCACCACCGGCACGCCGATGCGCTCGGCGGCGTCCCAGGCGTCCTCGGGGCTCTCGACCATGCGGCCTTCCGGTACCGGCACGCCGCAGGATTCCAGCAGCGTCTTGGTCAGGTCCTTGTCGCGCGAGATCGATTCGCCGATGGCGCTGGTCCGGTCGGTCTCGGCGGTCCAGATGCGGCGCTGGCGCGCCCCGTAGCCAAGTTGAACCAGATTGCCGTCGGAGAGTCGGATGGAGGGGATGTCGCGGTCATCGGCGGCATCGACGATGCAGGCGGTGCTCGGGCCGAGGCAATGTTCGTCGACCAGGCGGCGCAGGTTGTCCACGGCGTCGGGTACGTCGAACGGGCGGTCCTCGATGGCGGCCATGACCAGATCACGGGCGGTGAACAGCGCGGCGCGCGTCACCTCCTCGTGCCAGGCCCGGACGATCACCTTGTAGACGCCCCGCACGGGGGTCTCGCGGGCCTTGCCGAAGCCGCCCGGCATGCCGGCCAGGTTCTGCAGTTCAAGCGTCACGTGCTCGAGGATGTGGCCGGGCCACGTCCCTTCCTTGAGCCGCTGCAGGAAGCCGCCGCGCTCGCCAATGCTGCAGCGATGCTCGATCAGCGACGGGAGCCAGGCCGACAGGCGCTCGTAGAACCCCGGGATCTTGTTGGAGGGGAAATCCTCCAGTTCGCCGATATCAACCCATGCCTCCAGCACTGGCCGATATGTCCACATATTCGGGCCGCGCAGCGACATGACATCGAAAATCTCAATGTCCTTCTTTTTCATTGATTTAGCTTGAGGCAGTGGGCGAATGCCCGAGAAATGGGAGCCTAACCTTTCAGTAACGTTTCAACGGCATCAGGGTTGACCCCTGAAGTCCGGAAGACGTTGTGCAGCGCACCAGGCGCCCCGTTTGTTTGCGTTATGTATACTTGCGGGCAAAATCGCGGGCCGCCAGCCGGCTTCCCGCCTAAATTGTTTCAAGTTATGTCCGTGTCTACCCTGTTGTGGACTCACCGCGGACGCATTTCGCGCCAATAATGACCCAATCCTCCCCGTCCGTCCCAATCCCCTCCGGCCCGCAAGGTCGTTGGGGCGCCGAGATCGGCACGAGCCTGCAGCCCGGTGAAACCGTGCTGGCTGGCCTTGACCTGGACCTGGACGCAAGGCTGCATTTTACCCAAGGGTGGCTGGTTGTGACCGACCGCCGGCTGATTGCCCGGGGGGGCGGTGAAAAAAACATCGTCGACTGGGAAATTACGCCTGCCTTGACGCTGACCCATGGCGACCACGCCGGGGTTGGCTCGCTGGAACTGGCCGACGGCCGCGCCCGGCTGGGGAGCTGGCGCTACACGCTTGGTTACAATCCCGACGCCCTGCGGCTGGCCGATCAGTTCGAAGCCCGCCGCGCGCTGCTCGCCACCGGCCAGGCCGCCGTGCCGGCCGACGACGATGTCTGCCCCACCTGCAAGGCCCCGCTGCCCCCCGGCGAGGACGTCTGCCCCCAGTGCAGCCGCGACCTCGAGACCCCGCCATCCACCTGGGCGCTGCTGCGCCTGTGGCGCTTCGCACGGCCCTACCAGTGGGAGCTGCTGGCCGGCTTCCTGCTGACCCTGCTCGGCACCGCCGCCACGCTGGTGCCGCCGTACCTGACCATGCCGCTGATGGACAAGGTGCTGATTCCGTACCAAAACGGCGTGCCGATCGACTATGAGCGCGTCAAGATGTACCTGGCCGGGCTGCTCGGCGCCGCGCTGGTGGCGTGGAGCCTGGGCTGGGCGCGGACGTATCTGCTGGCGCGTGTATCCGAGCGCATCGGCGCCGATCTGCGCACAACAACGTACGAACACCTGCTAAAACTGTCCCTCGAATACTTCGGTGGCAAGCGCACGGGCGACCTGATGGCCCGTATCGGCTCCGAAAGCGACCGCATCTGCGTCTTCCTGTCGCTCCACCTGCTCGATTTCGCGACCGATGTGCTGATGATCGTCATGACGGCCATCATCCTCATCTCGATCAATCCCTGGCTGGCGCTGGTGACGCTGGTGCCGCTGCCGTTCATCGCCTGGATGATCCACCTCGTGCGGGACCGGCTGCGTCACGGCTTCGAGAAGATCGACCGCATCTGGTCCGAGATCACCAATGTGCTGGCCGATACGATTCCCGGCATCCGCGTGGTCAAGGCCTTCGCCCAGGAAAAGCGCGAGGTCGACCGCTTTCGCGAGGCGAACAAGCACAATCTGGCCGTCAACGATCGCGTCAATGCCGTCTGGTCGCTGTTCACGCCTACGGTGACGCTGCTGACCGAAGTGGGCCTGCTGGTGGTCTGGATCTTCGGCATCTGGCAGGTCAGCCACGACGCCATCACGGTCGGCGTGCTGGTCGCCTTCCTGACCTATATCAGCCGTTTCTACACGCGGCTGGATTCGATGAGCCGGATCGTGTCGGTCACGCAGAAGGCTGCCGCCGGCGCCAAGCGGATCTTCGACATCCTGGACCATGTGTCGAGCGTGCCCGAGCCGCAGCGCCCGGTGCATCTCGATAAGGTGGAGGGCGCCATCGAACTGCGCGACCTCGGCTTCCGCTACGGCAACCGCGCGGTGATCCGCGGCCTGAACCTGTCGATCCGGCCGGGCGAGATGATCGGGCTGGTCGGCCACAGCGGCTCGGGCAAGAGCACGCTTGTCAATCTGATCTGCCGCTTCTACGATGTGTCCGAAGGCGCGATCCGCGTGGATGGCATCGACATCCGCTCGCTGCCGGTGTCGGAGTTCCGCCGCCATATCGGACTGGTACTACAAGAGCCGTTCCTGTTCTTCGGCACGATTGCCGACAACATCGCCTACGGCAAGCCCGACGCCACGCGCGAAGAAATCGTCGCCGCAGCGCGGGCCGCGCATGCGCACGAGTTCATCCTGCGCCTGCCGCACGGCTATGACTCGCTGGTAGGGGAGCGCGGGCAAGCGCTGTCCGGCGGGGAGCGCCAGCGCATCTCCATCGCACGCGCGCTGCTGATCAATCCGCGCATCCTGATCATGGACGAGGCCACGTCGTCGGTGGACACCACCACGGAGAAGGAGATCCAGAAGGCGCTGGATAACCTCGTGCAGGGACGTACGACCATTGCGATCGCGCACCGATTGTCCACGCTGCGGAAGGCCGATCGCCTCGTGGTGATGGATCGCGGACAGATTGTCGAAGTCGGCAATCACGACGAACTGCTCGCGCGCGAAGGCGCCTACTACAAGCTCTACCAGGCGCAGGCGCGCAATGTCGATGCCGATGCAGACCTGCCCAGCGCGGGCGAACGCCTCGATACGGAGGCCGTCAATGCGCAGTGATTCTTCAGGTGATTCGATTTCTCGGCAAACCGCTATGCAGACGCCCGATTACACGTTGTCCCGCAACCCGTTCGGCAAGCTCGTTCTGACGACGGCCGACGGCACGGCGCACGAGGGCGTGGTGCCTGTGCGCGCCTTCCCGATTGCCGCGCCCGACGACGGTGTCGGCTTGATCAGCACCGATGGCCGCGAATTGGCGTGGATTCCGCGCCTCGATACCCTGCCGGCGCCGATGCGTGCCCTGATCGAGTCCGAACTGGCCGCGCGCGAGTTCATGCCGGAAATTCGTAGCATTGTGGGTGTGTCCACCTATGCCACGCCGAGCGTCTGGACGGTGCGGACGGATCGTGGCCAGACCGACCTCGTGCTGCGCGGCGAAGAGGACATTCGTCGACTGACCGGCAGCACGCTGCTGATCTCCGACAACCACGGCATTCATTACCTGATTCGCGACCTGTCCGCGCTCGACAAACCCAGCCGCAAAATACTCGATCGCTTTCTTTGATTTATAGTCTTGTTCGCGCAAGCAAAAACGGCACGCCCTCGGGCGTGCCGTTTCAATTTCCGATGTTGGATTTAGTGCAGCATGGACGGCATATCGTCGTCTTCGTCATCCCAGTCTTCATGCATGATGGGAGACTCCGGCGCCATATCCCACACCATGGAATGGAAACGCGGCGTGAACCATTCGCGGAACATGGCCAGGGACATATTCTCGGGCCACATGGAATCATCAAACCATTCGCCCAACATGAATTCGAAGAACGCCTGCCAGCGCTTTTCCACCCAGCGCATAGCAGTCTCCGGGGAATCCGCCACTTCCGACGGCAACAGAAAGACGCTGGCGTCGTCGCGGACGTCCTCGAGCGACAGGCCCGGCACGGGCTCCGGGTCGACGGCCTTGATCCAGTCCAGGAACGGCTGCTCGGGCAGCAGCATGACCATGGAGCGGTTGAGGGTAAAGCGGGGGTGGTCGGTCATGGAGTTGGGCAGGAAGAGGCGGGCGTCCATTGTAGCCCCGTGCGGCCAAGGGACCCATGCGTTATCTCGTGTCCTGGAGGAAGGCTTCAGGAAAATGGCAAATCTGCCGATATCCATGGGATCTGGCATTGGAGATTGGCAATGAGCCTCACATTCCAAGCGCCCGGTGAGGCGGTCGCCCAGACGGCGACGGAGCGCTTTGCCGAGGCGGAGAAGCACGAAGACCGGCAAGTGCGCTGGGCTGCGCAGGCGGCCATCGCGCTGGATTCCGGCGATATGTACCTGGTAGGCCTGGTGCTGTTCAAGGCCATCCAGGAGTACGGCATGGAAGCGTTTGCCGACCTCAGCGGGCAGGCCCCGGGCCGCCTGCAGCGGCTGTGGATGCCGGGCGTGTTGGTATCAGTGAACGAGGCCTCCCAACTGTTCGGCCTGCTTGGCGTGCACGTAGCGCTGGACCGCTTCTATGCCGCGCGCCTGGCAGCGAGCCAGCCGGCGGAATCGGTGCACTGAGCGTGCATCGAGCGGCCAATGGATTTTGGCCCGGTAGAAAAGAAAAAACCCCGTCATCGATTGACGGGGTTTTTGCTTGTCCGGCGTTTCCTGAAGCAAAAGGAATGTCGGACGGTAATACTGGTGGAGCCGGCGGGAATCGAACCCGCCGCATCATGGCTAGCAAGCTATTGATTCGATTATGTTTCGGCTTGCTTGCGCCAAACCTTGGGCGTCATTTGGGCGAACCATGAAAAACGGGGCCGAAGCCCCGGTGCTAACGCCATGTAGTGACTTATTCACCGCCCTAACTCGGTTCCCGGGCTGGAATCGAACCCAAGTCGGGAACCTCCCCACCGAACTTGCTGGCGACGTAGGCCCGCATGGCGGCGACGAGCGGAGCAGGTCCCCTTTCATGAACCGTTGCCGTCAGATTCCTCGCAGTCCATAACATGCCGTCGTCATCGGGTATTTCCCACCGTAGCACGCTGATCCCCTCGCGCTCGATGATTGGGCCGCCCGTGTCCCAGTTCTCGGACGGCGCCCAGCTCGCCAGTGGCGACCTTCCGTCGATCTCCCCGCCCACACCGTAATGCTCGACCACAGCATCGTCCGGTCCGGTGGACTGTAGGGTCAGATTCCTTTCGGCGCGCGCCACCCAGTAGTCCAGCAGCGCCCCTTCCAGTTCAGATACCCTCATCGTCCCTCCTCACAGTCATTGCCTCGTCGATCATGGCGCGCAGGTCCATCCCGCGCCACTCGGACTTGAACTCCTCTCCCCAATCGTTACGATCAGTTATGGTGAAGACGCCCGAATCAAGTCGACGGATATCGGCTTCCGCCGCAGCGACAGCCGCCTCCGCCCGTTCAAGGCGCTCGACCAGCGCCAGCACGACGGCTGGGTGCATGGCAGCGATCAGTTCGGCGTTCGCCGTCCGCTCCGGCTCCCGGACAAGGCAATTCTCGAACACCTCGCAGATTCGTCCGCCCGGCTCGCCTTTGTAATCTTGCGCGACGTAGAGCCGGTGGTCTTCGTGACTGCGCCGGTCCACGACCCATTCCCCGCCTGTCGCCGCGCGCGCGGCCGCCTTGATCTGTTCCAAGTCGAGTTTCATCGGTCCTCCGTACCTGTTTCTGCGAGGCCCCACGCTTCCCGCGTGCGGGCGATGATCTGTTGTGCTGCTGCTTCCATCATTCCTTCTGCAAAGACCTGATGGCGTTGATCATGTCATTCGCTTGCTCGCCAACATCTGCGGCCACCGTCCATGCGTGAAACGCTGCCGCCGTGGCTTCTTCCAGCGCCTGCTTGCGCGAGGCTTGCCATCCGATCAGCGCCGCTCCGGTTTTTTCGCATACATAGTTCTCCGGCGCCTCGAAGTCTCGCTCCAGGTCGAAACCCTCACTCTCTGCCCACTTCTCGAATTCCTCGTTCACGTTTTCTCTCCGATGGCGGGGCGACGGTTCCAAGATGCGATCAAACTAGCAATAGCGTCTTCCTCAGAAGACTCACCGTACTGAGTAATCACGGATATATCGCAATTCGTGCAATCAATCTGAGCGACGTAGCTTTCATATTCGATCTGCTCAACTTCTGGCTCATCTGGGTCGCCCCCGCAAAACGGGCACGGCTTCAATTCCTTGTTCATCCCATTCCCCATTTATCAGCGCCGAATGAGCGGCGGTTAGCTCCGCCCGTCCAGCGAAGCGCGGGCTGCGCCTCGGTCGATATGGAGAACGCGCGACACCTGTACAAGCTCGATCTCGGTTTCAGCCTCATCGACGTATTGGTAGAAGTAGTGCGTGGCATCCCGTAACGCATCGTCATGCGGTCCATCCGTTCCTGCGACGATGTTGCCGTCAACGCGCACTTCAAAGCGGGCGTCGCTCTTGTCCGCCTCGCTCGCCGCGTCTGCCGGGGTGGCGCTTCCACAATGGATGCAGCGAATCTCGCCCGTTGCCAAGTTTTTTGCGTACTTGCACGCTTCCCCGAAAACCCTCTGGCATTCGGTTTGTACAGGATCTACCGCATGAACCGGGCACGGATGCCGCAGTGAGCCGTTCCCGGACGGGCAGGTGCATTCGGGCGGGGTGGCGGATTGCTGGCCTGCCAACGCTTCGTCAATGATCCTGAATACGCGCGGCAATCCCCGCTCGGTTAGCCCGTTGTCCATCAGCGCCTGTCGCGCCATCAGCAACGCTTGCTGCAACTCTTCCACGTCCGCCTGCGCAGCGGGTGCCGGGGTGGCGGATTGCTGGCGAGATTCGAGCACTGCCGCAAGGGCATCTTCGACCTTACCGAGCGTCAGAAACGTTTCGTCGTCAAGGCGGGATTTGTGGGTGCGCAAGCAAATTGTCAGATACCCGGCATGCTTAAACAGCGCAGCCATTGGCCCCGCCTGCTCATCCGCCTGCGCAGCGGGTGCCGGGACTGGTGCGGCGGGCGCGGCGAGTAGCTCGATTGCACGGTCAATGCGGTTCTGTTGCGCGCGCACGTCCACGTCACGGCTTCCGACAGCGCCGAATTCCGGGTGGATAGCGCGCAACAACTCGATAAGTTCAACCGCCACCCCCTCCCCATTGCGGGCATCCGCAGAATGGGCGGCGAGCATTCGTTGTGCTTCCTTGAAGCCATCACGGTATGCGTGCTGTTTGATTGTGTCGATTTCGTCAATCGTCAGCATTTGTCCCGCTTGGCGTGCATTGTGGTCGGTCATGATTGGTCCTTTGCTTTTGCGAGAACGGCGCGGGCGAAAGCAACGATAACCTCCGGCTCCAAGCCTGCCCCGTATGGCGCAACTTCGCTCCATGCTGCGTATGCGTCGTCATCGCTCAACTCCACCCCCTTCGCAGCGCCCAACGCTTCCGTCCAGATTGGCACCATGCCGAAACCTTCTCGGAACTTAGCCTCGACGCGGCAGAGATGCGCGCCCTTCAATGCGTGCACAAGATGATCGCCTTGGATATACGCCACTGGCTGTGCAGCGCCCAACGCTTCCGGGGCGATGACATAGGCCACTTCATTGTTGTAAGCCCCAACGAAAAGTTGTAGCCATCGTTCAGGCATCCATTGGCCGTACGCATCATTAGCCTTTGCAGCGGCAGCGCTAATACGGTTCCAGTCTCCCAGCGCTTCCGGGGCGGCTCCGCTCCGAATCTCGAATTCACCGGGCGCAAGGCTCGGATCAGTTACCACCGGCATCCCGTACAGATTCAACGCTTCCGGGGCGGCCATCTTCACGAGCACGTCAGGAAAGCCGCTGTCTTCGTCTTCCACCCACGCGAATCCTTGCTTGCGAACGTTCTCCAAAGCTTCCGCGAGATTCGATCCTGCGAACGCCTCTCGCCGCACGTAGCCTGCCGGACCCGCGACCATGATCTGCCACAGCAACGCTTCTGGGGCGGGGCGGGCGTAGAGCCGCTCCCCGATCAGTTCAGCCCAGTGCGTGTGCCAAACAAGAAGTGGGCCGTATTCGTCCGCGCCGATAACCTTCGCTACAGGAAAACCAGCGCTGCAATCACCAGAATTGCCGGCAGCAGAGTCGCTGGGTACGGGTGCTTGTCCAGCCATTGCAACCACTTCGGATCGTACTTGCTCATGTGTCAACGCCTCGCGCGCCTCGATGTCTCGCTGGTCCTGCGGTTTCGTGGTCATGTTCTTGTTCATGTCTCTCTCATTCTGTTCAGGGGCGGGCAAGCTGCACCCGGCCGAATCTCGTCCACGGGCAGCCGGCGACGGTGTGGTCGCCGCTTCCGCAGTAGCAACAGAGGGCGGCTTTCATCGCACGGTCCCAAGCAACGGCACGCCAACTACCAGCACGAAGGCCATCAGCGCCCAGATCATCACGAAGTCATCCATGTCCAGCCTCCAGGTAGTTGCGGGTAACTAGGCGGCCGGTGCCGGCTCGACCTTGGTGAAGGGGAATTTCTCGATGGCCGGCTTGATGAACTTGCCGAAGTGGGCGCCAATGGACTCGGCCGACTTGAACGCCTCGAACTCGGCGGTCGGGAAGTTGGCGTAGTGGTAAAGGCTGCCGGCGCCGGCTTTGCTCTTGAAGCGGATAGCCAGGGTGCTGCTTTCGGCGTCGTGGCCGATGCTGTGGATCTGCGACGAGTCGACTTCCTGCATGGTGATTTGCGGCATGGTGGTCCTCCAGATGTTTAGGCGCCGAAGTACATGGCCGCGACGTTCAGAGCGGCGAGCACGACGATGATTGCGAGGGTCGCCAGCTTCAGGCGACGGATGTTGCGCTTGATGCGCAGGTAGGTCGGATCGTCGGCGTGGATCACGATTGCTTCTCCCGGGCTGCGAGCATGGCGTCTGCCAGCTTGTACGCGTGCTTGGCCATGTCGTCGCAATGCTTGTCGATGCGGAACGGCTCGCACATCTCTCCGACGCGCGGATTGGCTTCCATCGAGAAGAGGCCCACTAGTGCCTTCGCCGCGAAGTAGTCGCGTAGGGACATGCCCTGCGATGCCAGAAGGTGCCGATATGGCGGGATCTGATCGTGAAGCTCGTCAGCGGGAAATGCCGGCCCGCCGTCGGTGATTTGCGAGGTCATTGCGCTTGCTCCATCGCCTCGACGAGCAGCTTCGCCCAGCACTCCGCGCGGAGCTGACGTTCGTCGCCGTTGTAGGGAAACCGGTGGGGACCGACCTGCAGGGTCGTGTCGGTGATCTCGATCTCGCCGGCTTCTTCGTCGTGGATGAAGTCGACGCGGAGGAATCCCTCGAGCTTTGCGCCGTGCGGGCCGGCAAAATCGGCGTCCAGGGTGACGCGGTGGCCGGTGCCGATCACGATTGCGCTCCGGTGGCTTTTTCGCGGACGAAGGATTCAGCGATGGCGATGAACTTGCGCGGCTCCCACTTGACCAGTTGGTCAAACTTGGCCGCTATTGCCTTCGCGCCAAACTTGGCGCCGTAGGCAGCGATCAGCGCGGCGCCGTGCTCACCGAGCATGGCTTTTGCCTTTGCCTTGTCGGCCCGGTTTTGAGCGGCGGCTGCCATGCGCGCGGCGGAGGCATCCTTTGCCTGCTTCGCCTTGTAGGCGTCCAGCTCGCGGTCGATGTTCTTGGTGCGGCCGGGAATGTTCAGAATGCCGTGGTCGAGAGAGATCACGATTGCTCCTTGGCGCGGGTGAGGACAGTGCGGGCGGCGTACATCTCCGGGTCGAGATACTTCGGCCATGCCGCGCCGGCTTTGCTCGGCCCGAAGTAGCGATCAATGGCGTCATGCAATCCCTGCAGCGCCTCCACAAGTTCCGGCAGCAGGTTTTCGTGTGCGGCCTGTCTTGCAGCTGCTTGGTCCGTTTTCATCTCTGCCTCCGCTTGTGCGCATACGTTATCAGCATGCACACATGTTAGCACATGGGTTAGCATGCGCAAGGGGTATTAGCACCCCTCGAATGGATTACTTAGCGGCGGTCGAGAATTCGTCCCAAGCGTTCTTCAGCGTGTAGCCGGTCCGGGCGTCGTGCTCGGGAATCCAGCGGCCGTAGTGCTTGATGATCATTTCGGTGTCGACGTGGCCCATCTGCTGGGCGACCCAAAGCGGGTTTTCACCCCTCGACAGCAGCATTGAGGCGAAGGTGTGGCGCGTCTGATACGGGTTCCGGTACCGGACCTCGGCTTTTTGCAGTATGTGGGTCCAGCAGTTGACGCGGATCTGCTTGTCGCTCGTCCACGGCTTCCGCGTCCACGGGCAGGTGAAAACCCTGCCGTGAGAGGCGAGGGCAGACCATTGGCGCTGCGCCTGAAGCGCGGCCCGCGCGTTTGGCAGCATCATGACATCGCGCGTGCCAGCGTCCGTCTTGGTTGTCTTTTCGGTGCGAACCACCACAGCCTGGCGCACACGTATTAGCCCTGCGTCAAAGTCGACGTCCGACCAGCGCAGGCCGATGAGCTCTGATGTGCGCAATCCGGACCAGAAGGCGAACTGGAACAGGTTGCGCGCCGGCCCCTCGCAAGCGGCAAGGATGGCTGTGATCTCGTCCAGCGTGAAGGGGTCCACCTCGTAAGTGGACTTCCTCTTGGTCTTGGTCAGGATCTTGTTGAGTGCCAGGCGGTCGAGCGGGTTGGCCTCGATCAACCCGTCGTTCAACGCGTCCTGAAAGATGCTGTGCAAAGGGCTGATGATGTTGCGCGCCGTCTTGGCAGTGCAATCCATGGCGCCGATCCAGGTGCGCAGTGCGGCGGGGGTGACCTCGTCCACGGCCAGGCGTCCCCATTTCACCTTCAGGTTGTTTTCGACGATCTTCCGGTAGCCGTGCAACGTGCTGGGCGACATCGCGCCGCGCTCGACGGCCGCGCGAGCCTCCTTCATGAAGTCGTCCAGGGCATCGAGGACCATCCGCTTGGCAGCGGTCTTGGCCAGCGCCTTAGCATGCTTGCTGTCCGGGAAGTACTCGGCGTAGTCAAAGTCGCCGCGCGCGATGGCATTCAGGATCTCGCCCCGTAGCCGGGAGGCGTACTTAAGGTTGGCCGGCGTAGCCTCAAGCTTCAGGGATTCGCGGCGCTCGATGCCCTTGTACTGGAAGCGGACGCGGATCGTCGAGCCGGTCGCGCCGTCCCGGATTTCGATGCCTTCATATTTGGCGAGCTGTTTGCCACCCATTCGTCTACCGCCTCTGTATTGATCCACACCCGGTTATCACCGGCAGTCTTCCACTCCCGGCCCTCGGCCCAAATGCCGTTTCGGCGCTTGTGCATGACGCTGTCCCGCGTCTCCCCCGAGAGTTCGAGGTACTTCTCCAATCGGACCCAGTTCATGCCGAGGGTCTCCCAATCCACGCCGCCGCTGGGTCGGGGTGAGGAACCCACGATTCTGCCCATTTTGCGTGGGCAACTTGGACTTCCTTCTTCGCTATTTCGAGGCAGTCAGGTGCGCAGCGCTTCCCTCGCGGGATTGCTTGAGGTTTTGGAACATCGGGGTGATCTCCAAATCCGTAGGCCGGGTGTCCAAAGCTCCAAGCGATAACGTGAATCTTCTTCTCGCCTTTCAAGTTGTCAATGATGCTCTTCGTCCCAGTTCGGCCAGCGCTGATGGCGGCCGCCAGCTTTTCGCGTGTAAGCCCCTCGCGTCCCGCAGCCTCGATTGCTTTCAAGGCGCGCTTTCGCAGGCGCGCAAATTCCTTCCCGACTGCTGCGGCGCGTCGAGTTCGCGGATTGCCTTCGACCGTCATCCCAAGACACGATCGTCTCCTCTTGGTCATGTGCTATTCCTCCAACTGCATGGCGTCGGCAACAGCCGACTTGATGGCCAGCCGTACCGCTGTCCCGCCTTGGCGCGCGCCCATCTCGTAGCACCGGTCATGGGGCAGTCCGTTGCACTCGTGCGGCATCACCGCTATGTGCGCCGGTGTGTCCAGGGCATCTAGGACCCGCGTCCGCTCCATCTGGTGAGCCATCCCCATGGCGTTGATCAGCTCGGCCAGCTGGCCCGTCATCTGCGAAAGCGTCGCGGCGATGTCCGCTCGCACGTATTCGACTCCGTCAGGGACAGGGCTCAGGCTGACGCCGGCTCCTCCGACGAAGATCCTCTCGGCCGCAGGGTTGTCGTCCACCGGCGTGGCGTCGATCGCCACGTTCAGGCAGTGGGCGATGTAGCGCGCGGCCGCAATCTTCTTCTCTGGCGTTGCAAACTCACCAGACACCGAAAGCCGGACGTCCGGCAGCAGTCGGGCGTGCACGACATCGCCGTGCTCGTCCGCCAGCCAGTGACCGGTTGCCAGGCTTTCCATGATCAGTGGCCGCAGGCCGGCGTTTCGCCTTCGGGCACCTCGACGCCGCAGCCAATGCAGCGCTTGGCCGGAGCGGCGGTGTCTTCGTCCGCAAGCGACAAATCCGGGGTAATCCAGTCGGTCAGGTCGACGTTGTGTTCCATTAAGTCCTCTCGGTGTTCGATGTGCAAACAGCACATGAGTTAGCCAATGTGGCGAAAAATAAAGGCCGCAGTAAGCGCTGCCAGCACCAGCCCGTACAGGCCGCCGGCCAGGAGCGCTCTGACGTCTGCCGCGCTCACAGGTAACCCCTCCACTCCATCCACCTGTCTTCTCGAACGGCATCCGCATGGTCACAGCGATAGCCTTCCTCCCGGTCTCGCCAAGCCTGCAGGGCGGCGTCGGCCAAGCTGTCTTGGTCCAAGTCGTCGACCGCAACGGGCTCGTCCGCGTCCGCCTGCTTAACGATCTCGGCATTCGTCACCGAGAAGCATTCCGGCTCAGGCGGGGAGGCGTTGCCGTAGTAGCCGGCATAGTGGTACCCGGTGACTGCGACGGTATGGCCGTCGAACGGGAAGGTGAGTCGAGTGAGGTTCATGCCTGGCTCCTAGAGCGGCAATTTGATCTGACCGCGTTGGGCCAGCATCACGAGCGTTTGCAGGTGCGTCTCGATGGCGGCGAGTCGCGCGGCGATGTAACCCTCAAGCGTTTCCGGCTCTTCCTCGATCGCAGGTTGTGAGACGGAAATCGGCTCGTGTGTCGGCGCTAACACGCGTACCGGCGCACGCTCGTCCAGCCAGGCACGCGGCACGTAGTAGACGGGCTGCTCGCCGCTGCCGGCGATGTTCTCCAGAGGGATATCGTTCGCCATGCAGAGTTGGATCTCCATCGCCTTGTCGTGCGGCGAGCGGAGGTTCAGGCGCGCAAGCGCTTCGCTCGGCGGGACATGGGTTTCCCCGCCTCGGCGCGCGATAACTCGGGGGCCGTTGCTCGGGCCTTTGCGCCATACCATGACCGCCACCCGTCGCCGGCCGGTCGCGCCGTCGTACGTCTTTTCACCGGGGGCGTGGACGATCCCCGATGTCTCCAGGTGGCGTAGTGCGTTGGTGATCATGGCGGGCCTGTGCTCCGGCATCAGCGTTGCAAGCATCCGCACGTGGAATTCCTCCGGGATCTCGTCAAAGTGATCACGCATGAGGCTCCGCGCGCATTCGATGTACTGCGGCGTTCTTCTTTCCATGGGCTCTCTCGGTCGATGGACGTGGATCAGGCTGCGGCCGGCAGGCTCAGGTCACGCAGCCATTCAATGACGACGTGCTGCGGTGCCCCGTAGTGGATAGCCAGGGTCTCGATGATTTCGGCATCGGTCGGTCGCTGGCGCTTCGTGCGAACCCCCTTGAGGGGGCTGACGGTCGCCGCTGGCGCTACCGGAGACGGAGTGGGGGATGGCGCCGCCACGGTCTCCATTACACGATCGGACTTGGGCGGTTTCGTTAGAACGCGCAGTTTTGCGCCCTGCAGTTTTCCATTCATCTCCTCTCGAGCGGATACGATTGCAGCGGTCACGCGCTGGCGAGGATCGTTTTCCCAGTCAGCCGCGAGAGTCTCGAAGGCTCGGATCGCCTTATCGATGTATGGCACGGTGTCTGCTTCGATGCGACGGGCGGCCTTCCAGAGGCTAGCTATTAGCGCATCCTCTTCGTCCAGCGCTTTTCGCTGCTCGCGCTCCAGGCGCTCAGCTTCTTCGCGGCGGATGCGTTCGCGCTCGGCTTCCAGCCGCGCTTCCTCGTCGCGCTTGTGCCTGTCGATGCGCGATGTCACGGTCAGCTTGAAGTCGTCGATCGGCTTCGCGATGAGTTGCTGCAGGTCCGCCAGCAGCGCACGGTACTCCGCAGCGTTGGCGTTCAGCCAGTCAATCTTCGTACGGATGTCGGCGGCCTGCTGGTCGGCTGCGATCTTCCCGTTTGCCAGCGCGGTATCCAACTTGTCCTGGATGCTCGCGAGCGTCTTAAGCCCCTTGATCGCGCCCGTGAAATCCGGAACTTCTACCTTGAACACCACGCTGCGGATTTCGCGCTGCAGTTCTGCGACATGGTCTTGGAAGGACTTGATGGTCGCCATGACCCGCTCTGCGCGGCGGCGCTCCTTCTCGCTAGCCAGTAGCTTTTCGGCCATCAGCCGGTTGTCGCGCACGAGCTTGGCCAACATATCCTTCTGCCGCTTCGCCTCGTCCACGCTCTGGATCTGGGCCAGCATCATGGCTTCAGCCGCGTTGAGCGTTTCCTCGGCCTTCTTCATTGCCTTGATCTGAAGATCGAGGTCAGCGAAGTCCTGATCGGTCTGCGGCTCCCGGATCAGCTTGTTTTCGAGGAACTCGCGCAGTGCTACTTCGAAGACCTTGAAGTTTTCACGCACGTCGATCTTGCCGCTGATCTGCACGGAAACTACCGGCAGCGCCTGCACTGCCTCGGCGACGACAGTCGGTTTCGCTTCGGGAAGCTCGAATACGGCGAGATCCTTGGTGAACTGCTTCCAGCCTGCCACCAGCGCGTCGAAGTGCTCCCGGCTCGGTTCGTACCAGCACCAGGCCATGTTCTCGCGGGTGCCGTCGGACGTCATGAAGAGGCATTTCTTCGCGCCGGAGACAAGCAACTGCTGATCCATCTGGATCGTGTAGTGCGGATCAAGCGTGCCGGCGCTGACAGCGGCCGCCAATTCGGCGTTGTAGAGCTTGTGCTCCCAGATGGTTTCTTCGTCCATCGTGACGCCGTCCAGGCTGGCCAGCAGGCGGAGACCGTCCACCTCATCCGTCGCAGTGACGGGATACAGATCCGAGCCGACGATCTCCTCGGCGATCAACCGCGCCGCTGCCTCGGCCGCATGACCTTGGTCAAACAGCCCCTGCGTGAAGGCGTCGACTTCTTTCTCGGTGCCAGTGTGCTTCTGCAGCAGCAGGTCGCTGCGGCTCGTGTACTTCGATTTGCCGAGCGCAATAGGCGCTTCGGATGCAGTCAGGTAGTTCCTGCGCAGGGCCAGCCATTCGGGCGAGCCTTGGACAACGTTCATGATGTTCATGTTTGTCTTTCGGTAGTGAATGGCTGGGTTAGTCGTTTTCGTGCGACCAAGCGTCGATCTTCAGCTTCTGCTCCTCGGTCAGCTTCTCCTTGCTCTCGATCATTGCGATCAGGTCGTCAACCGTCTTCTTCTTGTCGAGGATCAGCTTCCGCCATTCCGGCGTCTTGGCCGTGAAACGCTCGTCAGAGCACACCGGAATCGGCTTTGCCTCAGGCTTTTGGCCGTCGCCCGACCCGCCGGACTGCTCGGCCCTGTTCTCCATCACGGACTTCCAGGTGGCTTCGCCGTCCCTGATGGCGCCATAGGTGCCGCGGAGATCGACTAGCTCAGTGGGAGAGCAGTTGTCCAGTGAGTGGCCCAGGTAAGAGACGAGATCCGAAGCCTTCACGCCGATCTCGGCAAAGGCGTCGGCAATGCGCTTACGTTCGGCATCAGGGTCCTTCGCGGCCTCGTCCATGCGGATATCCTTGATGATCCGCTCGGCTTCGTCCTGCATGTCGCCGGGAATGATCCGCAGGCCCAGCGTCCGAATCGCCTTGGAGATCAGCGCTGCGCGCTTGTTCAGCAGGTCGTCGTCGTTGGCAGGAACGGTGTAGACCTTTTTCCCGTAACTGTTACTGCGCACGGAAATAAAGCTGCCATCGTCCATCGGCTTGGACCGCTCGACCGTTTTGGACACGCGCACGTCGAGCGGGTAGGTCAGATTGGACTCCAGGTCGGTCACCGACACACGGTGAACCTCCTTGGTGTCGTCCTCGAAAATCATGGTCGTCTCGACCAGAACGTTCGTCATGCAGCGGAGCGCCACCTCGACGAATCGGATGCCCAGCCCCTCAACCCCTTGCCCGATCGGCTTGCGGTAGTAGGCGCTCTTGTTGTTCGCAAACGTCGGGCGCCGGCACTCGCGGACGATGTCCTGCCGGACCTGATCCCAGTTGCGCGGCCGCTGCATGGCCATGACGTAGCGGGCTTCGACCATGGCCTTAGCCTGGGCGGCCACGGCCGTCGAGGCAGTCTCGACAAGAGCGTGGGTGGTGTGTTGGGCCCCGAATTCGTTTCGGGTGGCCAGGGCGGTGCCGGTCATTTCTCTCCTCGCTAGGTATGCGTGCTAACGCGTATGCATACACATTAGCAAAAGAGTAATGAGTGTGCAAGCATGGCGAGTTGTTTTTTGGCGGAGGGTCCGTAAAATCGCCAAAAACATCAGGGGTAGGGGATATGGGGTTACTGCGGAATACCTCGCTCACGGGCGGGGCGATGGTGTTGTGCCTGTGCTTGGCGGCGTGTGACGCCGGAAAAACGCCGGCCCGGAATCCGGAAGCCGAAAAGCGGGATGCAGCGCGAGCTGCCGCAGAGGAGGCTAGTTGCCGGAAGGATGCGAATTGCCTCGCCGCCCGCTTGCTCGAAAAGGTGTCCGGCCCGTGCTCTCACGAGATCGAACGTCACTCGAAGTTCAGCTTTCGCTGGAAGGACGGTCCCGGCGAGCCGAGGTTCGTGAAGGCAGCTTGGGAGGATGAGGCGGCCGGCCAGCTAGCCTTTATCGGCGACCGTATCCAGTTTCAGAACGGGTTCGGCGCACACCAGGACATGAAGTACATCTGCTCGTACGATACCAAAAATGACCGCGTAATCAGTGCGCGGGTGTATGAAGGCCGACTCTAAACCAATCTCATATATGACTCACGGACACGTCGCGCCATCGACGGATGCACAGCGCTTTTCTTGCCCACATTGCCGTGCTTTTGCGCATCAGCATTGGATGCAAACGTTAGCGTTTGCTGGTTCAGGGGGCCGACCATTCGTAGGCAGTGAGACAGGACCAATTCGACTCGGCGCCGATATTTCCCGGCACGGGCCCGGCCTCCCACGTTTGGCCGTATCAGTGTGCAGTTCCTGCGGAACGGTGGCGTTGTGGCATGGGCCAGCGCTGATCTATCCATCCGCAACTTCTGCCCCTCCGCCGAACCCCGATCTGCCAGAAGCCTGCAAACAGGACTATGAGGAGGCCGCAGCGATCATGGACAAGTCGCCCCGCGGAGCGGCAGCGCTCCTTCGACTTGCTATTCAGAAGCTTTGCCTGCATCTCGGCGGGAAGGGGGAGAACATTAACGAGGACATCAAGCTCCTGGTTAAGGAGAAGGGCCTACCTGAGCCAGCGCGGCATGCGCTTGATGCTATACGGGTGGTGGGGAACAACGCGGTGCATCCCGGCGAGATGAATGTCGACGACACTCCGGACGTAGTTGCTAAGTTGTTCGCCGCCCTAAATTTCGTCGTCCAGACAACAATCACGGTTCCGAAAGAGATGGAAGCGTTGTATGGCGTCATTCCTGCTGGCGCCCAAGCTGCGGCAGACAAGCGTGACGGGCGGGAAAACTAATGCTCAGGAACCTGGCGCTGGTTGTCCTCCTCGCGGCAGTACTCTATCTCTGTCACGTTGTCGCCCGCGTTGAAAACGAGAGGTACGCACTTGTACTCGGCCTGTGCAAGCCTAATGCGGTGGGCATCATCGAAGTTGAGTGTCTGAAGGCGGCTGAGACTAGGACCAGCTCATTCTGGCACGTCTTCTACGCGATTTCGGGGTCATAGTGGACGCAAATACGCAAGCGATCGCAACTGAGATTGCCTCGCAGGTCAATGCAGGTAGATGGTTCTACCTGACAATGTTTCTCGTGCTTTCCATTCTCGGCTCGTTTCTCGGCGCCTACGCGAAAAAGAAGGGAGAGAACAAGGCGATGCGCGAGGAATTTCAGGAAGTGAAGGACCAACTCGCGACCAACACCCGTGTAACCGAAGAAATCAAGGCGGAGATTGGTCACGCCGAATGGAAGGCACGGGAGGTGAATGCCCTCCTACGTGCGAAACTTGAAGAGTTTGCGCAGTGCATCGCTTCGTCGGACCAAGGTTTCTCAACCCACGTACGTAAATCTTGTGGAGGCGAGTATGTTGCCGTGGACATTCCGGAACTAGACAGACTGAGGGCGCTCGCCGCTTTGTACTTCCCTGAGTTTCTTCCAATAGTGGGGCTTTACACCGCTGATGCGAATGGAACGATGATATGGGCAATGGAGCGTGCTATCGCCGTGTCCGCTGCGAAGCAAGGCAAGGATGTGGATAAGCATGCGGCTGAGATGCGGCTCAATATCGAAGAATACAAAACCAAGATACCCGAACATCAGCGATTGAGAGACAAATTAGAAGAAATGGCTGCAGAGCGGATGAAGTCGCTACTCGAGTGAGTGAGCGCGAGTTCCATCCTCACTGGGAGATCATCATGGAGACGATCGCCGTGGTGCTGATCTCGACGATGAAGAGTTTCATGGTGCTCCTCCGGGAAAACCATCGTGCTGTACGCCGTCGAGCAGGCGGCCTGCGGCTTTCTTGCCAACCCGGTCCATCGCCGCGATCGGGAAGGGCTGTGTCGCGCTGTAGTGTACGAAGGTGTAGCCGCGCGTGGAGGATTCGACCTCTGCCATAGTGCGATCATTCGGCGCGTGCTCGCCCCACTGTTTGAACAGAAACGGCACGCCCGCCGCCGCGCACTGATCGCGCAGGCCGGCGGCCCAGTCCGGATGCATCGGGCGGGCGCCCGGGCCGCTCTCGCCGCCGACGATGATCCAGTCGAGCGCGAAGTCCTCGCGCACGAATCCATCGCACCCGTCTGGACCCTCGCGCTTCTGGGCCACCCCGCCGTAGTTGGGGCAACGCGTGAAACCGTGCCCCTTGCCGCATGCTGCGCAACGGCCGGGGTGCTTGCCTGCCATGAGGTATTGGCGGATCGTGACCGGGCCGAGCAGCGGTTCCATCGACAGGAAGCGCACGCGCGCGGGCGCGGCCAGCAGCTTCGGGATGTCGCGGTCGGCCTCGGCCTGGTTGACGACCGTGGCGCCGATCCAGACGTTCGGCAAGTAGTTATCCGCCCATCCTTCGCGCTGGTGCGTGATCGCGCGCATGGCCTGCTCCAGCATCTCCGCCGCATTGCCGATCCGCTTGGTCAGCAGTAGCCAGTCGAGGTTCGGCGTCTCCGTGATCAGCCTGAGCAGGTTAAAGCGCCATTGCGCGCTGACCGCGTTGTCGAAGACGTCCGCCAGCGAGGCGCAGAACACGCGCTGCCTCCGGCCGTGCTCGGCGAAAAACTTGTCGTGCGCGGCATTCCACGCCAGCGGCTTGCGCCAGTTGGCTTCGCTCGTCCGCCGGCGCGGTGCGCCCGGGCCCCAATTGATGGCTTGGCCGCCACTGAATCGTGCGTTTCGCGCCTCGGCGTAGCAGTGGTCACAGCCGGGCCCGACCTTCTGGCATCCCTCCCAGGGATTGAACGTGTGGTCGGTCCACTCGATTTTGCTGTTCTCGCTCATGCTGCCTCCTTCGCGGGTTCCTTGGCAGCGTCGTACTGGCGAATCGCCCAAGCGATTGCGTAACAACACCAAGTGAAGTGGAACGTGTACTCCGTGAAGTCGTGCTCCCAGATGTCTTCGAAGGCGTACGTGTGGCGGCCGTGGCGGTATCCGTGTCGGTGTTGGCCGATCGGATTGGTTGACCATAAGAAGTCGTTGGCATGTTGGTAAGCGGCATGCTCCCCGTCTTCGACGTAGCGCAGCACTTCGTCTTCAACGGCCTCCCACAGCGCGCGACGCTGTTCCTTGTCGAGCACGTCCCGGTACTCGCGGATCCAGCGCAGCCGGTACTCGTTGATGACCTGGCGGAATTTTTCCGGACTGAACTCCGTGGCGCCGGCCTGACGCCGATTGCCATCGACCGCCACCAGCTTCTCGGACCAGTAGCCGCGGTTGATATAGAGCTTGCTCGGGTCTTTCCCGTGGAGCCGGTCGGTGCGGAAGAACTCGAACATGTCCCTCAGGCGCGAAAACACGTAGCAGCCCATATCACCGGAGTACACCAGATGCCCCGGGTAGGTGATCAGGTCGAAGTGCATACAGGATGAGTCGGGCCTCCGAAAGCGAATGTGGCGGTACACGCCGTCCTCGTGGAGAACTGTCATCGCGTGGTTTGCGACATCTCGCTCGAATCTATCTTGTGTGCAGGTCATGGCTGATCCTGGGATGGAATAGAAAGGCGGCGCCCACCGGGGGATCAACGGGCGCCGCAAGGGGTGTCCGTGGTTCCTTCACTTCGCTCCGAAGTTCAAGCCTTCGAGGAGGAGGAAGGTGTTGTATGCCTTGATGGGGTACTTGTCCTTGTCGGGGTGAATGCAATCGGTCATCAGCGATTGCCAGTTCGGCATGGCGAGGATCAGGTCGAACTGCTTGACGATGGGGACGCCTTTCTCCTGCGCGATGCCATCCAGTTCGCGAACGTATTGGACGAGGTTCATGCGCGGCGGTGCGCAGGTCGGATTTGGCTGTTGAAGCACGACGAGCTTTCCAGCCTGGCGCGCGATATCGACAAGCTGGCGCATGTAGATGCCGTAGTCCTGCAGCGACGTGGTGATGACATCGTTCATGCCGAAGTTGATAGTCACGATGTCGGCCCGGCTGTTTGCCATCGTCTGCACCCACGGCAGATGCTTGCCATCCGTGCCATTGAGCAGATTGACCGCGCTCATCCCGTTGACGCCTTCATTGACCACGGTGACGTTCTTCGGCACGAGCGCCTGGAGCGAGTAGGGTTCGCCCTTGCCTTCGAAGTCCCATCCGACCGTGGTGCTGTCCCCGTACATCTCGATGCGCACGGGCTTTGCTGCGGGCGCCGGCTGTTCGGCAGGGGTTGCGGGTGCGGGGCTTTCGCCGCCACCGCCGCCGCACGCGGCCAGCGCAAAGGCCAGAACTGCGATGAAGCGTTTCATGTTCGTCTCTCCGGGAGAACGCCCGCCGTAGCGGGCGGGGTTCAGTGCGTGACGCGCTCGGCGACTAGTTCGCGGGCGTCGGAACGACCGTGGCGCCGATCTTCGGCGGCGGCCCTGACCACGAAGTCGATGTTGTCGGCTACGACCTTGTCGCGGAACTGAGCCAGCCGCCCGGAGATGGCGAGATTGACCTCGCGGAGATGTTCGACCAGCGGGACGCCGGCCTTGGCGCGGGCGCTGAACAATTCGACCAGATCACCCAGCACCTCCAGCGCTGTGTCGCCGTCGACGTATTCGCCGACAGCGCCGGCGCGCAGGTTGCTTTCGATCTCTTCCTCTGCTTGGTAGCGGTCCATGGCCTATCTCCGTAGCGGGCGGGTTGTGGGTTAGGCGTAGCCCTTGGTTGCGGGGTCGATAGCGGGCACGTCCTGCTTTACCAAATGGTCGAAGTCCGCAACGGTTTCTTCCCACGTATCGGCATCTGCGAATACGTGTTCCGTTTCGCCGCGCCAGTTGTCGCGCGTGCCGACATAGCGAACAAGCGCGCCGTATTCCATTTCTTCGGTGTCGGCCGGGATGTCGAAGGCGCAGCAATACATGGCGCCGACTACCAGCGGGTTGCCTTGTGTGTCGTTCATTTCGTTTCCCCTTGCGTGTTGCGTTGTCAGGCAGCCATCAGTTCAGCGGCCAGCTTGGCGGCGGCAATGGCGCCAGCGGCTTGGGTAGCGGCGCGCGCTTCGGCGGCAGCTTGGTGGCGCTTTCCCTCGGCGACCATTCCGCGCGCTTCGGCGGCGGTGATCTTGCTGATGCCGTTGTGGGGGATGAACGAGTAGAACTGCTCGCCACGCAGGAGCACGTAGGCATCCGGAGCGAAGTCGCCGGGAGTGGCGACGGCGGCGATCACCGTCAGGCCGGACAGGAAGCCAACCTTCACTTGGTGGCCGACTTCCCATGCTTGCTTGGTCTTCTTGATCATTTCCTGCTCCCTGTTTGCTAACGTATGTGCATACTGTAGCAAACAGCTAATGCATGTGCAAGAAGATTAGCAAAAACGCTACGATGGAATCAGGCCGGCGCGCGCGAAGTGGGTGTCGAGGTGCTCGTAGAACTGGGCCCGGATGCCGTCCATGGCGCCGGCCACGGCCGTTTCGTACCGCTGCACGGTCCGCTTGTGGACGCCGGATTTCGTTGCGATCAGCTCGTGGGTAGGGCGATTCTTCCGGCCGAGGTCCGTGTAGCGGCGAATCAGCATCTGGCGCATCCGGCTGTTGACCAGCTTGGTTTCCCGGGCGACGAAGTCGTCGAGGGCGGCTAATCCGTTAGCACGCTCATCCGACCACGAGAAGACCGTCCAGCCGTAGGCGCGGGCGAGGGGAGGGAGGTGGTTGACATGATTGCGGATCATCGCCGCCTGGGCGTGCTGGTCGTGCGGCGAGAGGGCGCCGTCGGCGCTCTTGTTGGTTGCGCTGGCGCCGGCCATGGCTCGCTGGGCGTCGGAAACCTTGCAGACCGACATTTCTGCCATGGCATAGGCATAACGGAGCACTGCGTCGGTGTCGCGGAAAACCCTCATTCATTCCTCCCGGTGTGTTTTTGTGGTGCTGCTCAGATCAGCCGTTTCCGGGCTAGGATCACCAGCGACCGGATATGACCCATCATCCAGTCCAGATCGACCTGTTCCTTCGTCATCCCTTCAGGCCGTGGGCGCTGGCCGTCGTACACGGCATCGCATGCTGTGCACGCGTATGCGCCGCATACATCGGACGCTTTAATGCTCATGCCTTTGCCGCCGGCTAGTCCCCGGAAGTGCGACCAGATGGTGTACTGCGGCTCGAAGAGGCAAATGCCCTGAATCCGGACTTGGCAGTCCTCGCCCCGCGCTGATTCACGGATCTTGCTCATCAGCCGATCACCTTGATGCTCACTTCTTCCTCCAGTCGAGAATCGAACTGCCTAAGATCGCGACAGCAGACATAACGATGGCGACCTCGGTGCTAATGTGAGGGGCGCAAAGAACGATACCGGCGAGGAGTATCTTCTCGCTCGTCTTCACCGTTCGAACTCCCCTAGGATGGACTCGACCATGGCCTCGGCGCCGGCCGCGCTCATCTGGGGCCAGAGAAACCGGTAGGCGTGAGGCTCGCGGAGGAACGCGATGACGCTGCGGTGATGCTCGGCAAACTCTGCGTCGTCGAGCGACTCAAAGTCGATGGATTTTGGGATCGCCACGAGGTCGCCGTCGGCGCCCGGGACGTAGTCGGCGTGGCCGGCGCCCACCTCCAGCCATTTCCGCATCTGCACGCGGTCGGTGAATGTGTCCTGCGCATCGAAGATGGCGCCAAGGATTGCGAAATGCCGCCGGTGGAAGACCGGGCTTCGCGGGATCTTGAATTCGAAGGCCATGGTGTCGCCTGGCGCCATGCCTTCCAGCGCCTTGCGGAATCTCCCGTAGGCTCTCTTATCCGCTTCCGACAGGCCCTGCAGCTTGCCGGACCCGTCGCGCTCGAGGGTGATCTTCGCCATCTGGTGCTTACTCGGCGTGATGAGTCTTGGCGCTGCTATTGCGCCATGCATGGCGGGCCGCCTCGGGTCTTTCGGAGGGCGCCGGCTCGACGTCGGTCGGATCGTCCTCGCCCAGCGTGCCGGCCTTAGTGGCGCACCACCAGAAGACCACGCCAAACAAGGCGAGGCCGGCAACGAGGCAGATCCAGGCAATGGTGGTGGTCATGGTTACTACACCTTATGCGTTGTAAATCGGTTTTACAGCCTATGGGCTGTGCCAATCACCACGTCAGTTGCGTCGTGCTCAGTGGGAGAGGCCGAAGGGAGGCGGCGTCCAGGATCGTGAAATCGCGGCCACGAAATACCGCTCCCGTGTCGATGTAGAGCACGTTGCCAAGGCTGGTAAAGCGCTCGACTGGCGTGTGGCCGACGACAACGGCCCGAACACCTGCTATTGAGTCGTGCTCCATCGCTGTAATTCGCTCTCGGGACCACAGCGCGGCCTCGATAATCGCTTTGCGGAGCGCGTTGGACAGGTCCGGAGTAGCAAGGACTTCGATGAAGTCCTGCCAGGATGGGAACGGACATTCCGCGTGGACGATTCCCACCAGTCCTGCGGCTGTTTCGATGTCGATCGCAAATGGCAAAGCGCCAAACGCGTCCGCGATCTCCAGTTGTTTCGCTGGCGGATTGCTTACATTCCATCCGCCGCCGTTCTGCACGTAGTTCGTCGCGGACATGTTCCCTTTCGGCCAACGGATCGCCATGTCTTCATGGTTACCGCGAACTGCGTGGAACCACGGTTGGGCCAACCACTCGAGCGCGAGGTCTGATTCCGGGCCACGATCTACCAGGTCGCCGACGCTGAAAAGGCGGTCTGTCGCTGGTTCGAAGCCAATTGCGTGCAGGTGTGCTTGCAATCGGCTGAAACAGCCATGAATGTCGCCAACGATCAGGTCACGGCCGGCGGTGTTGATCTCAAAATGCTTGATCATTCAGAATGTCTCCGCTGCCCAGCCGCCGCCGTCCTTCTTGGCTTTGGCTTTCACGGCAAGGAAGGTAAGTGGGTACTGCTCGGCGGCCACCTTGATCTTCACGCGCGCGTCGTCTTGCCAGTAGCCCTTCACCTCATGGCATTCGAGCTGGCCGTCGGCGGCCATGACGGCGAAGTCCGGCGTGTAGAAGGTGTTGTCGGCCAGGCGCAGCTTCAGCCCTTCGAAACGAAACCAGAGCACCTCGCCGGCCGCGCGTAGCGATTCCAGGTGCGCGGCGTAGGCGGCCTCGGTCTTGTTCATGGCGCCGCTCTTGAGCCGGCCTAGCGCGCGCATGTTCCGCAGGCCGCTCATGATTCACCCCGCATCCGCCGCGCCGCGATGGCCGTGTCCATGACGATCTTCTGCTCGACGCCATCGATGCGGGCGATGATCTCCAGGCCGGTGAAGTTGCCGACCCATCCCAGCCAATTCACGGACTTGGGGTCCAGGCGGACATCCAAGCCCTTGCGCTTAAACTCGCGCGCCGCAGTGCGGATGATCCGGTCTGCGGTGTCAGGCTTGCGGCCATGGCCGACGAAGTGTTGCTGGAACGCCTGGCCCATGACGAAGCGGACGGTGGCGAAGCGTTTGCTGAATTGGTCGTGCGATGGCGTCATGCGGCCTCCGCTTTGATCTCGACGTAGCGCCCGGGGATCACGAAAGCGGGGCGCTGGTCCTCATCCTGCAGAACCTTGAAGCCGAGATTTCGCGCAATGTGTTCCTCCAGCCGAGCGCCGCGCGACAGTTCCCAGCCCGGCAGCAGGTAGATGGCGTCGCACGTCACAAGCTCGCGGATGTCTACGCGCATGCAGGTAATCCAGCCGGCCGCCGGATCGGCGTTAATCTCGGCAGGGTTGACGACGTCATGGCCTTCGGCGCGCAGCCGGGCGGCGGTAGCGTGGAAGAGGGGGAAGTTGAGGTCCGGAATCCCCGTCATCGGACCGGCGACGTAGATCCTCATGCGTACCTCAGGAAAGGTGCGCCCTCGGCCCGCTTCCAGTGCGAGAACAGGTATTCTTCGTAGCCCTTTATGTCGCCCCGGTGGCGATGGCGCTCGACTTCGCGCTCACTCAGGGTAGGGGCCCAGTACACGACAGCGCCCGCGATATCGCGCCCCTTGCGGATCAGGGCAGATTCGGCCGCGCGGTCGGCGATCTTCGCCAGCTTCTTGGGAGTCGATCCGAAGCGCTCAACCAGTTCGTCCAGGGTGATTTGCTGGCCGGCGTGCGCGATCAGCGCGTCGACGATTTCGATCTGGCGGACGCGTCTGGCCTTTTCGGCGACTGCTTCCCGCAACATAGGGGACGTCATGCGTGGCTCCTCTTGTTTTCAACTCTCATCACGTATTCCGGGTTCGCCTGACGGCGGTGCATCTCGCGGATAGCGGCTGACATCTGCGCTTGCGTGGCGATCTCGACCTGCTGGTCGTGCAGCTCGAGCGCGAGGGCAATCGCTGCGATGGCCGGACCGTCGAGCCCCCACTTGCCGGTGCGCTCCGCCCGGGCGCGGCACCGAACCACGGCTTCCTGACCCGCTATCGCCACAGCCAGGTATTCACGGCCCACACCCAGCTCCGTGAGCAGCATGGAAAGGTTCGTCGCGACGGCAAGATGCTCGACGTCGAACTCCGTTCCTTCGCCGCTGACCAGCGCGCGCATCGCCTGGTGAGCGACGAGCGACACGTCCTGTTGCTTGCCTCGCTCCATCGGCTGACGGGACGCGAGGGCATCCACCAGTGCGGACGGATTGATCGGCTTAGGCCGGTATGCTTTGCGCGGACGCTTGCTCTGTGCCATGACAACCTCAGCGGCGGCTGTTAGCCCACGTCAGCCGGGCTTCTTCTCGGTCGGCGGGGAGGCGCTCAAACTGCTTGCATTCGATCTCGCGGTCGAACGGGCGGAACTTGCCGGCCTGCTTGTCGTGCGCACAGTGGCCGTACCCGAGACGGGCCATTGCCGTATCGGTGTGGAGGTCGCAGTGTTGGCAGGTCAGGCAGATCGGCATTTGGAATGAGTGTGCAAAATGCTAACGCATGTGCATTGTAGTCAAAATGAAGCGGCGTGCGAGATTTTTTTGGCCTGCCGTTCGCTGTGACTGAGTTTCGGCAACTGCTCGCTCATTTGCGTAACGGTGAGCAGAGGGGCATTCGATCCGTGTCTCGAGACCTTGGTAGCAGCTTCCGGATTCCCGAGCAGCAGCGGCGCCTCGATCCGAAACCCTGCCTTGGAGTTTTGCGCCTCGGACATCCCGATCAGGTGTGGCGGGTAGTCGGGAACCTCGCTGCGCATGCGATAGCCGCGGTACCGGTTCACGAACTCGTTACGGACGAACGGCCATTCATCCTCCGTTTTCCTGCCCACTTCGATCCAGCCGCCCATCTCGGTCAGCACACGGTGAATCAGCGGGTCGTCGAAGACCACGGAGCGGTAGGTGCCGACGGTACGCACAGCGCGATCGACCTTGGCCCAAGCCACCAGAGCGGCGTCCTGTGTGGAGCCTTGGAGCATCTTCACGATGTCTGCGGGCTTCGGCATGAACTGCCCGGAATCGGGATTCACGGCGTGGCGGTTGAATGCTTCCGCGACGGCCGGGAAGTCAAAGGGTTGCATGGCCGCCCACCAGACCTTTCCGGCAAACGCGGAGAAGTCCTGGCGATAGAAGGCGTACACGTCCGACACCAGCGCGGTGAAGCGGCTTGCGTCTTGCGGGGTCATGGTGTGGCTCCTGCGATTTCTGCGGCGACACGCTCTGCCACCGCCCGGTTGCTGGCCTCTAGGGCCTCCTGCTTGTTCGGTGCCTTGCGCTCACCCTTCATGCGCTGGCATGCGGCCTTGAGGTACGAGACCGGGTCTGCCGGCCGCTCTACCACCGCCGCGCGCACGGCGTCCACCACGGTCTGGGAGTCGTAGTCCTTGACCAGCTTGCCGACGAAGCTGCCGCATTGCTCCTTGGGCAAGCCGGCCTGCGCCAGCAGAGACTTCCCCGCTGCCCAGAGCTCGTCCTTGGTCATCTGCTCGGCGGTCTTCTCCGGCGGCAGGCCGCCCGATCCGTTAGGATCGGAATAAGAGTCTCCCTGTCCCTGTCCCTCTCCCTGTCTCTTGGAGGTCGTTTCGCCGGTGACATCGGGGGGGTGTCTCTCACCGTCGCCGCGTGTGTCGCTAGGGACAAATAGTGCGTGTCCCTGGGGACAACCTTGGGACAACCATTCTTCGAACGACGGCTTTTCAACGTTTGCGCCGGGATGGCGGTCGTTGTGCTTCTTGATGCGGCCGCACTCGGTTCGCCATCTCTGCTCAAGCTTGGCCTGCCAGGCGTCGCGCGCCTTTTCCGCGACGACTGGGTGATAGAGGCGCCCGTCGCTGCATTCGACCCAACCACGCAGGGCGCCGGCACGTACCTGCTTCCAGGCTTTATCGATCTTGCCCCGAATGGCGTACTTGGCTTGGGTGGCGATCCACATCTCGTCGTTAGGAATCGAACCGGCTGGCACTTGATGCCAAGACGCCGCCCAGAGCAATACGGCCGCCCAGCAGGCTTCCGGCGTCTCGTTCGATGCCAGTTCCGAATCACGCAGGCGCGAGACGTCGAGGGGCATGAATGCGAAATCCTGCAATTCGCAGTCTGCGGGGGTGAGGGGGGCGGGTCTATCGGTCATCGGATCGCTCCGGAGCCGCCGTTCTGCCAATGCGTTTCTTCATGCGAAGTCCCTACTGCCCAAGAATGGGTCGGGCGGCGCGAGCCAGGGCGAGCCCGCGCGGCGGTGGCCACCGCCTGCCCGATTGATCGTGAAGTGCGAGAAAACGACGCATATGCATGTGCATGCGTCGCTGGGGCTGTTACGCCGCCTCGGTTTCTCGCAGCTCCGGCATCTGGTCGAGCAACTTGAATTCGGCGCTGGTACCCTTGGTGGCGGCTTCCATGCGCGTCGCCAGGTCTCTGCCCATGTTGCCGCGGCTGTGGGCGTTGCGCAGCGTGTTCATGCTGGTATCGGCTCGCTTGAGCACGGCAGCTCTCTCCGCCTTCCGCCGCTCTCTCTCGCCGGAGGTGATGTTGGAACCGTTGATACTCGTGGCTTCCAGCCATTCTCGGAGGTTCATGACGTGGTCCTTTCACGTGTCGTTGTGTGCTAACAGTTTAGCAGAGATAATGGGTTATCCAGACGAACACACATTGACACCGTTCGCGGGCGCCATACAATAGCGAAATGGACATCAAAACCATCCGCAAACTGAACGTGCGCCTACTTGAGCGCGAGATCGGCAGCCTGACGGCACTCGCGCGCAAGGTGGACACGTCTCAGTCGTACCTGTCCCAGTGTGTTGGGAACTCCGCTGTCCGCTCGATAGGGGATGAGATGGCCCGTCGCCTTGAGCACGCCATGGGGAAGCCCTATGGCTGGCTCGACGAGCCGCACACGGACGAAAGCGACATGATGCTCGCCCGGCTTATCTACGATAGGCTCCTCACCATCCCCCCGTCGAAGTTGCGCGCGATAGCCGAGATTCTCGATATCAAGCTGGACGAGGGGATGGCATGGAATGTAAAGGACGCAAACCAACCGCAATCAAAGGGACGGGTGATTACCCTCGAGGACGATGGAAACCAAAAGAAACGACAACGTGGTCAATAACGCCGAGGACGTAGCCGCCCTCGAGCAATTTATTCGGGATTACCGGGAAGGGAAGGTAAGCGGCGTCGTGCTGACTTACCAACTGGCCGACGGGGAGTCGCAGCATAAGGTGATGGGCGTCTATGCTGAGGACCTGGTCGCGGCCTCTAACCAAGTTCGGAGACTGGATCTGGCGCTGAATCGCCTTTTTCTTCGCCCAGCAAGCTAACGCATATGCAAAACGTTTGACCATGTGCGCCAAGTTTGCTAATATGCCGCTAGTTTAGCGACCTGTCGCTCAGAAGACTATGAAACTGCCCCACGAGAGCCCGCACTTGCCGGGCTCTTGGCGTTTCTAGCGGGGCGAGATGCCGGCCCCGGCTGCCGGACGATTCTACGCGCACTCCAAAAGCACGAAGCCCCACAAAGGTGTGGGGCTTCTTGTCTTTATCACTTCGATCTGGCGCGGGGCAGAGGCACCCCCGGGCTCCGTCAGACAGCGCGCGGCCCGTGCGCCAGGAAAACTTGGGGCCGCGCGCAAGCTCTTCTTTTCCTGCCCTCGCGCGCCGTCGGTCTTCTGGCGCATGCGGGTGAGAGTTGTTGATCGGTCATGAGGTGTTCTCCTTGTCGGGTGATTCGCTAGCTGTTTGCTAATGTGTATGCTGTTTGCGCGAACTATAGCGCAATGATTAGCAAAAGACAAACACCCATTTCAAATGTGGGCTTTACGCCGCACATGACAAGGGGCCTGAGGGGAAGGCGGAAGAGCGCCGGCCGGGCTGGGATAAGCGGGCGAATTACCGCCTACGGCTTGTCTGCCTTCCCCTGAGGGACACCACTTACCCGGATGCGAACAACTATGGGATCGAAGTCCTGCAAACACTGCGGTAGCGCTTTCGCCGGCAAGCGCGCAGCCCAATTCTGTTCGCATCCCTGTTCCACCGAATGGAAGCGAGCTGTTGGCGTAGCCGCCAGAAAGGCTGTGACCAGCAAGGAATGCTGCGTATGCAAGCAGACCAAGTCCATTTCCGAGTTTGCCGTGAAGAGCCGGGTCGATTCGCGATGGGCGAACGAGTGCAAGTCCTGCCATCGAGCGATGCGCAGGGCGAACTATGTGGCCAATCGGGAGCAAGGAATTCAGCAGGCCAAGGCCGCGACAGAGAAGCGAAAGGCTGCCTACAAAGCCTTGAAGTCCGGTTTGAGGTGCGAGCGATGCGGCTTCAGTCACCCCGCCGCACTGCATTTCCACCACACCCACCCGACAACGAAAGAGTTCGGGTTGGCGGCGGCAGTGCGACGAGGCTTTTCTGAGGCACGCATACAGGCAGAAATCGCTAAGTGTGTCGTGCTATGCGCAAACTGCCACGCAATCGAACACCACGGCGAGCAGTTTCCCGCGATCTAGCCGGTTCGATCCCGGCCGCCCGCTCCATTTGACTACGCCAGGCTGACTTCCAGGTGCTTACCCAGCGCGCGGAGTGCAGCCTCGATCGACTCGATCTTGGTGGCGTGGCCCATCTTCAGCAGCCGATCGACCTGGACCTGGTCGCAATCGAGCAAGCGCGCAAGATCGGCCTTGCGGACGTTCTGCGCAACCATCTCATTTGCGAGCAGGACCTTTGACGCGGTCAGAACCGGGAGCCGGACAACGGGCTGACCGCGTTTCGCTTTAGACGGCATCGGAATAGGGCGCTTCTCCGAGAAGTAGATTTCGAACGCCGCTTCGAGCGCGTCGAGACCTTCAGAGAGGGCCTCGGTTTCGTTTTCGCCAACGGATGTAGCCTCGGGCACGTCCGGGAACGTGACGAGGAGAGTGCCGTTTGTATCCGGCGTCAGAGTGACAGGGTAGGACAGCATAGGCGTGCCTCAGTAAGTTGGGATGTCCAATATCGAGCGAGAGATCCGGGAAGGCCCTTTCGGGCCCTCCCTTCACTTAAGTCCAAGGTCCTTCTTGATCTTCAGTTCCAGCCCCTTACCCATTTCTTTAGCACCGTGGTAGGGAAAGATGCTGGACCGACCGTTGAGGGTTACTCGGAAGTGGCTAGATCCGGCTTTGTGCGATTCGAACTTTGCACCTTGTCGTTCCAGCCACCGTTTGAACTCGCTGTATTTCATGGACCTCCCGTTGTTTGTTTCGATGAATGAATAGTACAACACGAATGTCGTATCAGCAAGAAGAAAATGAGACATTTGTGTTGTATTTCGACCGACACGTTTTTGCGGCGTAGCTCAACGGCAGAGCGATGGGCTCATAACCCATAGGTAGGCGGTTCAATTCCGTCGGCCGCAACCAGTCTCCTCCCGGGTGCGCTCGCGCGCCTTTCCCGCTTCGGCGGGTTTTCTATTTGAAGGTGCGGCTATGTGGGCTCCCGTGATGCTGTGGATGTGGTTCGGCGTCTGGTGTGTGCCCATGTGGCCGAACAATGATGGCTGAAGCGATGGACCTGCCCGAAGCACTTCGCATTGCGCGCGCCGTCCTGCTAGACACGCCCGGGATCGTCCTGAACCGCCACACGGGGCAAGCACACGCTCTGCCCGGGGCGTCCGATGACCTGTATGACCGGGTGGACGCGCATAACGCTCTGGTCCGGCACGCCGAGGCTATCGAAGCCTGTGGGAAATAAATAAGGAAGAATCATATGGCGCAGACTGAAAAGCCCGCGCCGGACTGGGAGCGCATCGAAGCTGATTACCGGGCCGGCTTGCTGTCGGTACGGGAGATCGCAGCCTCTCAGGGTATCTCCCACACCGCAATCCAGAAGCGCGCGAAGGCGGAAGGGTGGGAGCGGGACCTAGGCGCCAAGATCAAAGCGAAAGCGGAAGCGCTGGTTGCCAAACGCGAGGTTGCCAAAACGGTTGCCACGGAGGCGGCGGCAACCGAGCGGATCATCGTGGAGGCGAACGCCGAGGTAATTGCCGGCGTCCGCATGGCGCATCGGACCGACATCGCGCGGGCCCGGCGCCTGGCCATGTCTCTACTTGATGAGTTGGAGGTAGAGACCGGCAGCTTGGACCTGTTCACCGAACTCGGCGAACTTCTCCGCAGCGAGGACGACAAGGGCCAGGATAAGCGCAACGACGTGTACCGCAAGGTCATCTCCAGCGCCGGCCGCATCGACGGCATGAAGAAGCTGGCCGAGACCCTGAAGGTGCTGATCGGCCTTGAGCGCGAGGCGTACGGCATCGCCGAAAACGAACGGCCGCAATCCGACAACAAGACGGAACTGCTGAAGGAGATCGCGGCACACCTCCCTGACTGATGGCGCTATCCCTGCAAACGAAGCGTGAGCTCGACCGCTGGTACAAGCTGATCGACCACCCGGTGCAGACGGATCTAATCCGCGCCGTGGAGAACGGGGTGCGGTTCCCGGTCGTGCCGGCCGGTCGCCGCTCTGGCAAAACCGAGCGCGCCAAGCGGTTCGTTGCCAAAATGGCCATGAAGAACGCCGGCGAGATGTACTTCATTGCCGCGCCCACCCGGGATCAGGTCAAGAAGATCTACTGGGCGGACATGAAGCGCCTATGCCTGACCAGCATGTGCAGCAAGGCGCCTTCCGAGACCGAATTGACCATCTTCATGGACAACGGCACGCAGGTTCAGCTGATCGGCCTGGACCGGCCGGAGCGGATCGAAGGTGTGTTCTGGTCCGGTGGCGTGATCGACGAGATCGCGGACATCAAGGCTGAAGCGTGGGAAGCGAACATCCGCCCCGCGCTGGATACATTCAACCCGACCCGGCCGGGATACAAGGCGTGGTGCTGGCTCATCGGCGTGCCCGACGGTCTAAACCACTACTACGAGATGGCGCAGTACGCGGAGACTGCGAACGACCCGGATTGGAAGCTCTTCCACTGGAAAAGCTCGGAGATCCTGCCGGCCGAGACCATCGCCGCCGCCAAGCGGCAGATGTCGGCCAAGCAATACAAGCAGGAATACGAAGCGAGCTTCGAGACCGCCTCCGGGAGGATCTACGAGGACTACAGCAAGGACAACTACACCTCCGAGACGATCCAGCCGCATGAACAACTGCTCTGGTACCACGACTTCAACTTCACGCCGCTGAGTAGCGGGATTGGGGTGAGGCGTGGCGATGCGGTCTACTTGCTCGAGGAGATCATCCTGATCTCTGCGGTGGCGCGTCAGTCGGCGCTGGAGTTCATCGAGCGCTATAAGAATCACCAGAACCGCCACGTCATCATCTACGGCGATCCGGCGGGCCGCGCTGGCGAAAAGCACGGCCACGAATCGGACTACACCGAGATGGAGAAGTTGCTGCGTGAGCACGGCTGGCGATTCACACGTCGCGTGAAGCCTGCCGCGCCGGCGATCAAGGACCGGCAAAACGCTGTGCGGGCCAAGATCAAGAACGCCGCGGGCGAGGTCTCGCTGTTCGTGAACGCCAAGCAGGCGCCATACACCCACAAGGGCTTGGCCACGGTGCAGCTTAAGAAGGGCTCGACGTTCCTGGAAGAGGAAACCGAGTACCAGCACATCACGACGGCGATCGGCTACATGATCGACTTCGAATTCCCGATTGTGAAGCGTCAGACCACTGTTGCGCCCCTCTACGGATAAGCGAATCACATGTCCCAAAAAACGACCGTCCGCACACCATCAGCAGCGGTCGCCAAGATGGCTGCGGAGTGGGATGTCATCACCGCGCTGCTCGGTGGCACGTCGGCAATGCGCGCAGCCGGGCAGACCTACCTACCGCAGTGGCCGAACGAAGACCCGAATGCCTACGAAATTCGCAAGAGGACGGCGACGCTGTTCTCCGCATTCGCGCGCACTGTTGAGGTGCTGTCCGGCAAGCCGTTCTCGAAGCCATTGACCATCGAGGACGATACCCCGGAGCGCATCAAGGAGTGGAGCGAGGACATTGACCTGCAGGGCCGCAACCTGCACGCCTTCGCTGCCGACATCTGCAGTGAGGCGATGGCCTACGGCGCAGTTGGCATCCTGGTCGACTTCCCGCCCATCAGCAAGAGCGAGGTGCGCACGGTCGCTGATGAGAAGAAGGCCGGCGCGCGCCCGTATTTTGTTCAGATCAACTACCGGAACTTACTGGGGTGGAAGTCCGAGCGAATCGGCGGCGTCGAGACGCTCACCCAGTTGCGCTTGCTTGAGACAGCGGTCGAGCCAGACGGTGAGTTCCACGAGAAGGAAGTCGAGCAGGTCCGGGTGCTCTACCCGGGCCGTTGGGAGGTCTGGCAGGAGCGGTCGGTCACCGGCGGTGAGAAGGAATGGCAGAAGGTCGACGAGGGCGCCTCGACGATGCCGAAGATCACCTTCGTGCCGGTCTACGGTAAGCGCACGGGCTTCATGACCGCCACGCCGCCGCTGCTTGACCTGGCACACCTGAACGTCGAGCACTGGCAGTCGAAGAGCGATCAGCAGACCATTCTCCACATCGCGCGGGTGCCGATCCTGTTCGCCAGGATGCTCGGCGAAGCGAATATCGTCGTGGGCGGCTCGGCCGCAGTGAAGAGCGATAGCCCAGACGGCGACCTGAAGTACGTGGAGCACACCGGCGCCGCCATCGAGGCTGGCCGGCTCTCCCTGAGGGATCTCGAGGACATGATGCGCCAGATTGGCGCAGAACTGCTCGTCATCAAGCCGGGGAACACCAGCATCACTCAGACCGAGGCCGACAACGAGCCTGGTATGTGCACGCTGCAGCGAATCGCGCAGGGTTTGGAGAACTCGATCGACGAGGCCCTCCAGCTTATGGCCGATTGGGTCAAGGAGCCGACCGGCGGTCACGTCCAGGTCTTCCAAGACTATGGCGTCGATTCGCTGGCGGAGGCGTCTATGGAACTGCTGCGCGACATGAACGTCGATGGCACGTTCTCCGACGAATCGCTGTTCTATGAAGGCCAGCGCCGAGGTCTCATCCGCCCCGAACTGACGTGGGAAGACGAGAAGAAGCGCATTGCCATGAACGCACCCAAGCCGAACGCGCCGACCACGCCAGACAAAGACGCCGCTGGCTGACCTAAAAACACGCATTACCCGAGGCCGCAGCTAACCCCTGCGGCCTTTTCCAATCCCGATCGCGAAGCAGTAAGCAGAGCGTCGGCATCTGGGCAGGAAGCCCCAAACCATTTCGGACAGAAAGTTCACCCACCATGAAACTGAAACTCGACGATCAGGGCCACGTAGTTCTCTCCGATGGCAAGCCGGTCTACATCCATGACGATGGGCGAGAAATCGCCTTCGATGGCGCGCAAGCGTTCGGGAAGATCGGCCAGTTGACGGGCGAGAACACCGCTTACAAGCGGCGCTTCGAGGAGGCCGAAACCAAGCTGAAGACGTTCGAAGGAATCACGGACCCGGAAGCGGCCATTAAGGCGCTGAACACCGTGAAGAACCTGGACGACAAGAAGCTGGTGGATGCCGGCGAGGTCGACAAGATCAAGCAGGCGGCCATCGAGTCCGTCAAGTCTCAGTACGAGCCGTACGTCACGAAGTCGAAGGAACTCGAGCAGCAGCTCTACAGCGAGAAAATCGGCGGAGCCTTCGCTCGCTCGAAGTACATCGGCGAGAAGGTGGCGATCCCAGCGGATTTCGTGCAAGCCACGTTCGGCAAGCACTTCACGATCGAGGGCGGCAACATCGTCGCGAAGGACGCGAATGGCAATCAGCTGTTCAGTCCCACCCGCGCCGGCGAGCATGCCAACTTCGAGGAAGCGCTGTCCATCCTGGTTGAATCGCATCCGCAACGGGACAGCATCCTGAAGGGATCCGGCGCCTCCGGCGGCGGTGCCCACGGTGGCGGCGGTGGTGGTGGCAAACGCACGGTCTCCCGTGCGCAGTTCGACGCGCTCGAACCGGCCGAACAGGCCAAGACGGCGCGCGATCCCAACGTGACGATCACGGACTGATTCGTCCGCCAAGCAATCCCAGGCCGCCTAGAGCGGCCATTTTCTTTTGAGGGTCTATCCAAATGAAGAGCACTTTCTCGAAGCTGCGCGTGCTCGCGCTGGCAACGGTGGCGTTCGTCGTCGCCCTGTACCCGGTGGCCACCGTGGCGAAGGTCGCGGGACGCATGTTCGAACTGATGCAGGATGCGGTAACGCGCCCGGCTCAGTACGGCGTAGCCGCCGCCAACACGCTGACCGGCCTGATTCCGACCTTGTACGAGGCATTGGACATCGTCTCGCGCGAGATGGTCGGCATGATCCCCGCCGTGACGCGGAATTCGTCCGGCGAGCGAGCGGCGCTGAATGAAGCCATTCTCGTTCCGATCACCCCGGCGACCACGCTGGCCGACAACACGCCGGCCGTGACGGCGCCGAACACTGGCGACCAGTCGATCGGCAACGTGTCGATGACGATCTCGAAGTCGAAGCACGCCCCGATTCGCTGGAACGGCGAGGAGCAGCGCGGCATGCTGAATGCCGGCACCTACGGTGGCGTCCTTCGCAACCAGTTCGTGCAGGCGTTCCGCACGCTGACGAACCAAATCGACGTCGACCTGTTCACCACGGCTTACCAGAACGCCTCGCGCGCCTACGGCACCCCGGGCACCGCCCCGTTCGGCACCGCTGGCGACCTGAGCGATATCGCCCAGATGCGCAAGATCCTGGACGATAACGGCGCACCGCAATCGGATCTGCAGTTCGTCATGGGTTCGGCCGCGATGGCCAACCTGCGCGGCAAGCAGAATGTGCTGTTCAAGGTGAACGAGGCCGGCACGGACGCACTGCTGCGTGAAGGCATCATCGGCCGCCTGGAAGGCTTTGACCTGCGCAACAGCGCCGCGGTCACTGCCGTGACCAAGGGCACCGGCGCGTCGTACACCACGACCACGGCCGGATTCCCGGTCGGCACGACGCAGATCCCGCTGATCACCGGTACCGGCACCATCAACCCGGGCGACACGATCACGATCGCTGGCGATGCCAACAAGTATGTCGTGACCGCCGGTATCTCGGCGCCCGGAACCGTGACCATCGCGGCTCCTGGCCTGCTGGTTGCCGTGCCGGCGTCGGCAACCGCTGTGACCGTTGGCAACTCGGCTACGCCGAACCTCGGATTCAGCCGTAGCGCTGTGCAGCTGATCACCCGCTCGCCGCAAATGCCGATCGGCCCGGACGGCAAGGCCATGGATATGGCCGACGACGTGATCCAGGTCACGGATCCGAAGACCGGCATCGTGTTCGACGTCGCCGTGTACCGCCAGTTCATGCAACTGGTCTACCACGTGCGCCTGGCATGGGGCTACCAAGCCATCAAGTCGAACCACATCGCCGCGCTGCTGGGCTAAACGCCCGCTTGCGAGGGCGGCGCATGCCCGGCCGCCCTCGACCAGTGACCAATTGGAGACCCCATGCAACTCGAAACCGTGCGCATCGTCGCCCCCGAGTCGGAAGACAACGACCTGGGCTACATCGTGATCAACAAGTCCGACCTTACGGAAGCCCATGTGCTCTATGTCGAGGTGCCGGACGCCCCCAAGAAGCTCGGAATCGCAGACCTGCGCGCGGCGCTGACTGAAAAGGGCATCGAGATCCCCGAGGGCGCCAAGAAGGCGGACCTGCAAGAGCTGCTCGACGCCGCAAACCAAGGGTAATCCATGCTCACCGACGCGCAACTGACCGATGTACGCCGCTTCATGGGCTACCCGCTCGTCGGCACGACGATGCAGATCACGAACGATCAGGATGTCGTCTACGGGTACTTCGGGATGGTCGTCATGTCGCTGCACACGCGGCTGACGTCGTTGTCGGAGAGCGAGGAAGCGGTGCTGATTAACACCTACTTGACGAACCTGTACGCGCTGGAGAGCGCAATTCCGGCCGTTGGGGACAACCTCGACACCGCGCAGGCAGCGGTCTGGACGCACAACGCGCGTGAGCAGGCGGACAGGGAAAAACTGTTCGATTCCTGGCGCCGGCGCCTGTGCGGGTTCATTGGCTTCGCGCCAGGGCCGGATCTTGGCCCGGGCGGTATCAGCGTAGGTAGGGCGTGACATGGACGCAGCCAAACTGCAAGGCAAGCTTTACGCGGGCTACGCCAAGGCCGCCAAGCGGATCGGCTACGTCTACGACGTCTACCGGCCGGCTGGCGCGGCAGACCCGCTGACCGTCAAGGTGGCAAGCCTGAATGCGGCGTTTTCGGCCCAAGAATGGTCGTTCACACGGCCCGGCCTGCCCGAGAAACCGTACTGGTACTGCCTGGTCGATGGTCGGGAGACCCAGATCGGGGACTACCTCGTCCGCGGATCCAGCGTCTACTTCGTCGGCGGCATGCAGGACCAACTGCCGATCTTGACCATCGAATGCAACCGGCGGATCTGGGTGACGCGGCCGCCGGCCACTGACGCGGTCGGCAATGTTGGCTATTCCGGTCTCTGTGCTGGCGACGACGACTACGTCATCGGATCGCCGGGCGGCGCGGGCGGCTGGCCATGCGCGGAACTGTTTGGCGGCAAGACACGAACGCACGCCGAGTTGCCGGCATCCGGCGATGAGCACGGTTTCCGGATATGGCTGCCGGTCAGCGTGCCGATCGTTATCGCTTCCGGGGATATCGTGATCGATGACCTCGGTCGGCGCTTTAGCGTCGGCGGGGCCGAGCGCTCTGAGCAGATGTGGCGGCTCGATCTAACCGAGGTGCACGCGTAATGGCCGGCCTAGCTGATGTCTCCAATGCGCTGGTCGCGCTCATCGCTCAGATCATCTACCCGAGTGGGACCGGCCAGCCGTCCATCACCGGGAAGCCTGTCAAGGTCTACGGCGGATGGCCGACGACAACCGCCCTGATGGCTGACCTGAAGGACGGCAAGGCGCATGTCTCGGTGTTTCCGACCACGGAGAAGGTGGTCGACACGGCGGTTTCTGACTGGCGGGAGATGACGGCGCCGACCAACACGCTGACGCTCACCCTGGCGGGCCAGGCTGTGACGGTAGGGGGAGCGGTCAGCACGCCGCAGAACGCAGCACTAGTGGTGGACGGCAAAGGCTACGTGTACGGCGTACAGGCCGGGGACACGCTGACGACCATCGCCACGGCGCTTGCCGCGTTGGTGGCGGTTGACCAGCCGGCCACGTCCGCCGGTGCGGTCGTGACGATCCCGGGCGCAAAAGCCATCTCGCCGCGTGTCGGCGGGGCTGGCACGAGCCTACGGGAACTGCGCCGGCAAGAACGCTATTTCCAGATCACCGTTTGGGCGAACTGCTTTGACGCGCGCGAGCCGCTGGCCGATGCGCTCGACGCGGCGCTGTCCGGGACGTTCCATCTGGCGCTGCCTGACGGAATGTTGGCTGACCTTCGCTACAAGGCCAGCCACCAGGACGACAGCGGCCAGAAGGAAAGCGTCTACCGGCGCGACCTGATCTACGCCGTCGAGTTTTCGACGACGCAGACGCGCACGGATGCGCAGATCACAGTCACCGAGACCAACGTCAGCGCCGGCCCGTCTCTCGAAGCGCAGTTCCCGATCGCAACCATTGTGGAGTGAACCATGAAGCTGATTGTCACCACGCCGTTCGGCGGCCACCAGGTCGGGGACGAGATCACCGACGAAAAGGAAGTCGCTGCGGTGCTGGCCTGTGAACAGGCCGCCTACGTGACCAAGGTCGCGGCGGACCCGCCTCCGACGAAGAAGTAACCACTAGATCTGCCGCCTTCGGGCGGCTTTGTTCATTTTTGGCTGCCTCCGGGCGGCCTTTTTCGTTTCCGGAGGCGCAAATGCCGATTGTCCAGCAGGGCAGCATCAATACGACGGCCCTCATCGTTCCCGATCTCTACGTCCAGATCGTCCCGCCGCAGGTGACTCTGCTCAATGGCGTGCCGACCAACATCCTGGGCGTTGTGGGTACGGCCCAGTGGGGCCCGACCAACTCGCCGACCATCATCGGCGACATGGCTGCCTACGCGCGCACGTTCGGCTCGGTCATGAACCGCAAGTACGACATGGGCACGGCCGTCGCCGCTGCCGTGATCAACGGGGCGAACAACTTCCGTTGCGTGCGCGTCTCCGACGGTACCGACGTCGCCGCCACGGCCGCTGTGCAGACGAACTGCCTGACCCTGACCGGCAAGTACACCGGCACGCTGGGCAACACGATCGTCGTGTCGCTCGCCTCTGGCTCCGCCGCCGGCACTTGGAAGGTAACCGTCGCCGCCCCGACACTGGCCCCCGAGGTCTTCGACAACATCGGTGCAGGTCTGACGGCGAATCCCCTGTGGGTGGCCATCGCCGCCGCGATCAACAACGGCAACAGCATCCAGCGCGGGGCGTCCCAGATCATCACGGCGACGGCCGGCGCTGGCGTAGCCGCTCCGACCGCCGCCAGCTTCACGCTCACCGGCGGTACCGATGGCGCTGCGACCATCACCGGCACCGTACTGGTCGGCCAGGACACCGTGCCGCGCAAGGGCATGTACGCGCTGCGCAATCAAGGTGTCTCGATCGCCATGCTGGCGGACTGCGACGACACCACGACGTTCACGACGCAGTCGGCTTTCGGCCTGTCCGAGGGCATCTACATGATCGGCACCGGCCCGGCCGGCGACACGATCGCCAATGCGGTGACCGTGAAGGCGACGGCCGGTATCGACACCTACGCGTTCAAGTGGATGTTCGGCGACTGGGTGTTGTTCTTGGACGAGGCTAATGGCGTTAAGCGGCTCATTTCGCCGCAGGGCTTCGTGGCGGGCCTCCTGGCCAACCTCTCTCCCGAGCAAAGCAGCCTCAACAAGCGGCTTTTTGGCGTGATTGGCACCCAGAAGTCGTCCGCCAACCAGACGTACAGCTCGGCCGAACTGCAGGCACTGGCCCAGGCAGGGTACGACGTCATCACGAACCCGGTGCCGGGTGGCAACTACTTCGGCTGCCGGATCGGTCACAACACGAGCTCCAACTCGCTGACCTACGGGGACAACTACACCCGGATGACCAACTACATCGCCAGCACGATCAATGCGGGCATGGGCAAGTACGTCGGCGAGTTGCAGTCGGTCTCCAAGCGGCAGCAGGCGTCGGCAACGCTTTCGAGCTTCCTATCCTCGATGGAGCAGCAAGGGATGATCGGCGCCGTCAATGGCGGCCCGGCGTTCTCGGTGCAGATCGACGCCGCTAACAACCCGATCAACCGCGTCGCGCTCGGCTACATGCAGGCCGACGTGAAGGTGATCTACCTGTCGGTGATCGAGAAGTTCCTGGTCAACGTCGAGGGCTCGCAGGCCACGGTCGTGCGGTCGTCGACCACCGCGCAGTAACCAACGAGACGCCCGGCATAGCGCCGGGCCCACGTCTTTCAGGAGAAATCCATGCCACAAAATGGCTATTCCGTCGGGCGCGACGTCACGCTGGTACTGCAAACGTCCACCGGCCCGCTGTCGATTCCAAAGATCACCAACTTCACCCGCAAGCAAGACGCCACGGTCGAGCGGGTGAAGCGGATCGACGGCATTACCGAAACGCTGCGCTTCTTTGATGGCTGGTCGGGCTCGCTCCAGGCAAAGCGCAATGGCCCCGAAATCGACCGCTACTTCGGCACCCTCGAAGACAACTACTACTCCGGCCTGACCGAGGTTCCGGCGCAGATCTTCGAGACGGTCCAGGAACCCAACGGGGCGATCTCCCAGTTCCGATACGACGGCGTGATGCTGACGCTCGAGAACGCCGGCGACGTGGTCGGCGATGCGTCGATCGCGCTCTCCCTCAGCTTTACCGCGACCCGCCGTCGCGTCGTTTCCTAAAGGCTATGACCAAAGTCACCATTACCGAATCCGGCACGACGGCTTCCGCCCTGATCATCGCAGCCGCAAACGCCACCTTCGAGGAGAAGGACGCGCGGGGGCGGACGCTGACCATGAAGAAGCCGGCGCTGCTGTCGCAGTTCCGGCTGACCGAGGCCATGGGCCCGGAAGCTGCCGAAAACGGCGCCTACCGCGCGATGTGTATGCCGCTGATGTGGCTGACGGCAATCGACGGCGAGCCGGTCAATCTGCCGACGACGAAGCTGGAGATTGAAGCGATGATCCAGCGCCTGGACGAGGACGGCTTCACGGCCCTCCAGACCGGCATCTACAAGTACAACGAGGCGGCAGCCAAGGCTTCGATCGAATCGGCAAAAAACTAGCGCAGGCTGCGGAGTTCCGCCGCGCGCTCTGGCTGGTGAAGAACAACGTCCCTTTCGACGTCGCCTTCGCCATGCCGGAGCACATGCGCTTCGCCGCCGCGGTAGTCATGAGCGAGCACGAGGGAGCCGAGTTCGACTGGAACACCCTCGCATTCAAGGATCCACCGAGGCCATGAAGAACTTCCGCAGCCTGAGCGATTTTGCCAATCACCTGACCAAGTTGGCCGCCGCCGCCCCAGCCGTCACGCACCACATGACCGAGCAGGGCGCCGCGGAGATCGAGAAGATTGCCAAAGCGGAGATCGGCCACTACCAGCCGGCAGTCGGTCCCTTTGCGAAATGGGACCCGCTGACGGATGAGACCGAGAAAGAGAAGAGCCGGCTTGGCTACAAGCTGAATGCGCCTCTGGAGCGGACCGGCGAGATGCGAAGAAGCATCAGCCGGACCGTGTCGGGAAACGAAGCGGTGGTCGGGTCAACCGACGAAAAGATGCTCTGGCACGAGCTGGGGCAGGGCAACAACCCGCCACGTGCGGTGCTAGGCCCAGCGGCTATCCGGGGCGCCGAGAACATGAAGGCGCGGTTTGCCTTGGGCGTCGCCGCCTGGCTGGCTGGCCGGAACTGGCGCGCGCGCGGGCTCAAATAGGGCGGAAAGCGCCCCGGCGCCGAGCGACCCGAACACCCAGATCGCCGCCAACGTCCAGAAAACGCGGCGCACGCGCCGGTCCAGCCTGATCTTGTCGGTTTCCTCGACATCTTGGGCTGGCAGCGGCGGCGGGTACTGGACGGACGAAATGTGGTCCGCCATCCACTCATGGACTCGGTATTTCAGGGTTCGCATGGGGTCGAAATTGGCTCCGGAATGACAAGTATAGGTCACCATGTTCGACGCATATAAGATCGGCGCCACTCTGGTCCTGCACGACATGATCGGACCGGCCCTGCTGAAGCTGGCCGCTGAGTTTCGCAAGGTGGATGTCCTAGCGGCCAACGTCAACCGGCATCTGTCGGCCATCGAGAAGCACGCCGTGGGCATCCGCAGCGTCTCGCGCGCGAATGCGACGCTGGCGACGAATATGGGGAAGGCCAATCTGGAGGCCGCCCAACTCGCACGGAACATCAACGCCGTCCACGCGGCCAGCGTTGCGGCCTCGCGCTCGGCGGCTATGGGCGCCATGGGCGCTGGCCTCGGCGGACGTGGTCCCGGCGGTGGCCGGCCGGGGCTGCCTCCGCCCGGGGACTTCGTGCCGTTGCCCATGCGCCCGCGCTATCCCGGGCGGGCCTCCGCCGGGGGCGGCGGCTTCGGCGGCCATGGCGGCAACGTCCATGTCGGCCCGGGCGGATTCGGCGTCGGCGCTATCGGCATGGGCATTCCTGGCGGGATGTTGGCCCCGGTAGCTGGCGGCATGGCCGGCGTCTACGTCACCAAGCAGCTTTATGACTCTGCCAAGGAATATCAGCTCGCCGAGACGCGCTTCAAAACCCTGAACCTGGGCGACGCGGTCAACAAGGACGCGGACAAGTTCGCGCGCGGGACGAAGGTCTTCGGCGCCTCGAGCGCCGCCCTGATGGAAACGCTGCGCGAGTCAGTCGGCATGTTCGGCTCCCTGGACGTCGCCAAACAGGTTGCTCCGACAATCGCCGCACTTAATGCGGCGAATAGCGGCCTATTCGGGGGCAAGATTGGGGCGATTGATGAGGGCGCGGCGCGCTCCGTCATGCGCTTCAATGACATGCGGGGGCTGACCAACAACAAGGAAGACTTCCTGCGCGGCCTGGATCTTGCCCAGCGGATGGTGACTGGGTCAGGCGGCGCCATCGACTTTGGCGACCTCGAGCAGTTCGCCAAGACCGGCGGCGCGGCGTTCAAGGGCCTGAGCGATCAGGGCATCATGAACATGGCCACCCTCATGCAGGAGCAGGGCGGCGCGCGCACCGGTACGGCTGTGATGTCGTTGTACCAAAACCTGATTGCCGGCCGCACGCCGAAGAAGACCATGGCGGCGCTCGCGGATGCCGGGCTGGCCGACCTCACCGAGGTTCGTAGCGGCAGCGTGGGTGGGAAGCAGATCAAGTCGACGGCGCTGAAGAACATCGTCGACGAGAAGATGCTGCGCGAGGATCCGGCGGGCTGGCTGATGAAGTACGGCGCCGCGGCCGCTGCCAAGTCTGGTGCCAAGTCGGACTCCGAGATCATCGCCTTCATGAACAACCTGGTGTCCAATCGCCAGGGTTCGAACATGGCGGCGAACTTCACCACCCAGCAGATGCAGGCACTTCGCGATGCGAGCCTGGTGAAGAACGCTAAGGGGGTCCAAGGGACGATCGACGCGTTCAAGGGTACGGCACCGGGCGCGGAGGCTGACTTCATCGCGGCTTGGGAATCCCTCAAGACGGAGATGGGGCGCGGCGTCCTGCCGACGGTTACAAATATCCTGAACGCTGGCACCGAGTTCTTCCGCACCGTGAACGATTGGGGGCAGAAGAATGCGCCAATGCTGCAAAACATGCAGTCGGCTGGCGCGCCTTTCAATCCGTTTGCCAACTACGGGCTCGGGAATGGCGGTCCTATTGGATGGCTCTATCGCAGCGCCAAGGCTTACATCACAGGCCCCAGTACGGACGATCAGAACGACCGCCGTCTCGCTCGCGCCAACCCGGTGAGCGGGTCACAGGGGACTACGGTCCAGGTGAACTCCAGCATCAAGCTCGACAGCCGTGTGATTGCCGAAGTGACGTCGTTCCACCAGCAACGCGAGCTATCGCGGCCGCAGACCGGGCCATCCACCTTCGACTCCGGCATGGCGCTTCGGCCACCGGCACTGAGATAAGACATGGCTGACGTTGTCCTGAAACTCGGGGATTTCACCTTCCAAAGGAACGAAATCCCCGAGTCGATCGCCTTTGGCGGCGAGCAGGCCCTTGTGGTCCATCGGCTGGTCGGCGGGACGAAGGTGGTGGACGCCATGGGCGACTTCACGGGCCCCATCTCTTGGACGGGCTGGATTGAGGGCCCGGACGCCTTGGCGCGCGCGCGGCAACTCACTGCCATGCGCGCCGCCGGCGCTGCGATGGTGCTGTCCTGGTCGGAGTTGCAGTTCGCGGTGGTCATCCGCGAGTTCGACCCGGACTTCCACCGCTTCTACAAGATCCCGTATCGGATCGTCTGTGAGGTGGTCGAGGACCTGACGCTTTCCACCGCCGGTGCAGGTGAAGCGAGCATCGACGACTTGATCAACGGCGACATGAGCGCCGCGACGGGGCTATCTGACCTGATTGGCGACGGAACGCTGTCGAGTCTGGTAGCGACCGCCAATACCGCCGTTTCGGCCGTTTCGAGCTTCGCCAACGCGGCGCAATCGACCCTGAACAGCGTCCTACAGCCTATTGCGGCGGTCCGGACTGAGGTGCAGACCCTGATCGCCTCCGCAAACAACACGCTGATCAACATCACGACGCTCGGCGGCATCGTGCCGAACAACCCGATCGCCGCGCAGGTTCAGCGACTCGGCAACCAGTTGGCGGCCGCCCAGCAAATCCCGCTGTTGGTCCAGCTTGATCGGACGGTCGGGCGCGTCCAGTTGAATGTGGGCTCGATTTACTCGAGCGCAAAGCAGTTGACGACCGCCGGCGGCAACCTCATGGACATGGCAGCCAAGGAATACGGCGATGCCATGGCCTGGACGGGGCTTGCAAAGGCAAATCCCCAGCTTGGCGGAGACCCGCAAGTGCAGGGCATCCAGACCATCACCATCCCGCCGTCGAAAGACAACGTCGGAGGCATTCTGAACTCATGACCAGCCTGAACAGCCTTCCCGCACTGCCCGTGGCGCGCTCGCCGCGCGCAATCGTGAAGGTGGCCGGGGTCATTGTGCCGGCTTGGACCGGATGGTCGGTGGACAACAACACTTTCTACCAGGCGGACACGTTCCGGGTTCAATTCGCGGCCAACGCGCTGCCGGCCGAGACGGACGCCGCGTGGTTTTCTGATCAGTCAGAGGCGTTCGTCGAGATCTTCGCAGGCTTCCCGGCCGATCCGATGAACTTCAGCGAGACGGACCTCACAAGCCTGATCTACGGGCGGGTCGACGACATCGACTATGACCCCGTGTCCACCACGATCACTCTGACGGGCCGTGACCTGACGGCGGCATTTATCGACGCGAAGACCTCGATCCAGTACCAGAACCTGACCTCTTCGCAGATCGCCACGAAGTTGGCCGAGGCGCACGGGCTGACGCCGGTGGTTACGGCCACGAAGACCCGGGCTGGGAACATCTACGCCTACGACCACGTCAGGCAGATGGACCAGCGCAGTGAATGGGACCTGATCTCCTTCCTTGCGGACGAGGAAGGGTTCCTTGCCTACGTGAAGGGAAGGGAACTGCATTTCGAACCCCGGCCGGAAGGCGATGGCGATCCATACGAGATCCGCTGGGAAGTGGACGAGCAGGGGTTGCCGGCCGCGAACGTCGAAGACCTCGTTCTGTCGCGCAGCTTGACGGTGGCAAAGGGCGTCACCGTGGTCGTGCGGTCCTGGAACGCCAAGCAGGCCAAGGGATTCACGGCCTACTACCCGAGCAAGGGCAAGACCACGCAGCCTGGCAAAGCATCGCCGTTCGGCAACCAGCAGATCTACACGATTGTCCGGGGCGGGCTGACCCAAGACCAAGCGACCCAGTTGGCACAGCGCACGCACCGCGAGATCACCCAGCACGAAATGAAGCTGCGCGCGCGGCTGCCGGCCGACGACCTGCTGACCACGACCACGAAGCTTCGCCTGTCCGGCACGAACACGAAGTTCGATCAGGACTACTACGTTGATGCGATCACTCGGTCCATGAGCCTCTCGGAAGGCTATGCGATGACGGTGTCGGCCAAGAACCACAACCCTGAAACGGTGCCTTCCCCATGATGAACGGCGTACGGAACCAGATGCGCGCAGCCGCGCAACTTGCCCAAGGCGGCGCCGAGCAAACCAAGATCGGCATCGTGACGAGCTATGACCCGGGCTTAGCCGCGGCTCGTGTGCGCCTCCAGCCCGAAGACCCGGACAACCCGGATACGACCCTGACGGGTTGGCTGCCGGTGGCCTCCGGATGGGTCGGGGACGGCTGGGGCATCGACGCCCCGGTCAGCCCGGGCGATCAGGTAGAGGTGAAGTACGTTGGGGCGGAGATCGAGAATGGCTACATCGCCGGGCGCTTCTTCAGCGACAGCGTGCGGCCGACCGGCGCGAAGTCGGGAGAGTTCTTCCTGACGCACAAGTCCGGCTCCAAGCTGCATTTCCACAACGACGGCACGGTGACGCTCGTTTCGGCTGGCACGCTGACCAGCCAAGCGCCGCAGTGGAACCACACCGGCCCGGTAGTCATCGACGGCACTCTCCAGGTAGTAGACACGATCACCGGGCAGGGCGGCTTGGATGTGTCTGGCGACGCCGGCGCAGGAAAGTCGCTGTCCATTACGGGCGACACGAATTTCACCGGTTCTGTGACGGCCAACGGCAAGCACATCGACCATACGCACGTCCATAGCAACGGCAACGGCGGCGCAAACACCGGAGCCCCGGTCTCATGACGCAGCAACTTCTGAATGACCTCACCCAGTGGGTGGGTGACGACCTTGCTGCCTCCGCTACCGGCGACCTCGGCACGGCGAGTGCCGACACTCGGACCAATCAGCGGATCGTCCGCCGGCTGGTGACGCCCAAGGGCAGCTACATCTTTCACCCTGATGATTACGGCGCCGGCCTGCCGGCCATGCTCGGCGACACCGTCGATATCCCAGCGATCACCGGCGAGATCCGCTCACAGATCCGGATGGAGGAGGGAGTGGCGCAGTCGCCGGAGCCGAGGATCACGGTCCAGCCGATCCAAGACGGCGTCAGCGTCGGCATCGCCTACACCAGCTCGGTCACGCGCCGGCCCGTATCCCTGCAGTTCAACGTGAATAAGTGACATGGCCCTTCAGACGCAAGACTTCGTAACGCTGGTCCGGAACCAGGTCACGGCCATCCAAGGCTATGCCAGCGTCCTGGTCGACCTGACCATCGGCTCGATCCTGCGGGCGATTGTCGAGGCCAATGCCGCCGTCGCGATCTGGCTACAGAGCCTGATTGTCCAGGTACTGGCGATCACCCGGGCGGCGACGTCGAGCGGCGCTGATCTTGACTCCTGGGTGGCAGATTTCGGCGTCGCCCGCCTGCCTGCGACCTTCGCTACCGGCCAAGTCACGTTCTCCCGGTTCACGTCGACGCAGCAGGCCGTCGTGCCAGTCGGTTCGACCGTTCAGACAGGCGACGGCAGCCAGCAGTACGCCGTCGTAGCTGATGCCACGAACCCGGCATACAACGGGACGCTCGGCGGCTACGTGATGGGAGTGGGCACCGCTAGCGTAACTGTGCCTGTTGTTGCGGTAGTGGCAGGCGCCGCCGGCAACGCTATCGCCGGCGCAGTTTCAGTCATCGCCGGCGCCATCGCTGGCGTCGACACGGTCACCAACGCGGCCGGTTTCGTCAACGGCGCCGATGCCGAGTCGGATGCTGCGCTTCGGACGCGATTCATCGCCTACGTTCGCAGTCTGTCGAAAGCAACGAAGGACGCTATCCGCTACGCCGTGACGTCCCTGAAACAGGGCGTGACATGCTCCCTCGTGGAGAACGAAACCTACGGCGGAGCGATCCAGATGGGTTACTTCTACGTCGTGGTCGACGATGGAACTGGCGCGCCGACCGGTACATTTCTCTCCACCGTGGCAAATGCTGTTGATGCGGTGCGCCCCTTCTGCAGCAGCTTCGGCGTGTTTGGCCCGGTGCTGGTCAATGCTGCCGTGTCTATGACGGTGACGGTGGGCGCTGGGTACGATGTAGCGGCGACCAAGACGCTGGTCTCGGACGCGCTCAAGACCTACATCAACTCGCTGGGCCGAGATCCCACTACTCAGGTCATGACGCTGCCATACAGCCGGCTTGCGCAGGTCGCGTATGACGCCTCACCTGGCGTGACGAACGTCACCAGCGTGACGCTCAACGGCGGGACGGCCGACCTGACTGCCACGGCGAAGCAGGTTATCAAATGGTCCTCGGTGACGGTGCTCTAAATGGCGACAGGCGATCAAGCTGATATCTACCGCCGACTGCGGGGCTATCTCCCGCCATGGTTCGGCGATGAGGCGAACACGCCTAATCTAAACGGGCTGCTGAACGGTCTTGCGTACGCGGCTGCATACGTCTACGGGCTGATCAGCTACACAAAGTTGCAGACCCGCATCAAGACCGCCACGGATGGGTGGCTCGACATGATCGCGGCGGACTTCTTTGGGGACGCGCTGCTGCGAGCGGCGAACCAGTCAGATGAGTCGTTCCGCGCGCGGATTCTGATCAACATCTTCCGGGAGCGGGCGACCCGCGCCGGGCTGATCAGGATTCTTCAGGACTTGACCGGTCGGACGCCGATTGTCGTCGAGCCGACGCGCCCGATGGACACTGGATCATATGGCGGTCCCCTCATCGGTTACGGCGTGGCCGGCGCGTACGGATCGTTGCTGCTGCCGTTCCAAGCGTTCGTCACCGCGTTCCGGCCCACGGGCAGCGGAATTCCTCTTATCGCCGGCTACGGTATCTCGACGGGCGGCTATAGCCAACCTTCGCGCGCCTCTTACGCCTCGCTCTCGATGATCCAAGGGGCGGTAACGGATGCCGACATTTACGCGGCAGTCGACAGCGTGAAGCCGGTTGCCACCATTGTGTGGACGCGGATCAGCAGCTAAGCAACCGAACAACATCACTTCCAATGGCGCCTCCGGGCGCCATTCTCATTTGGAGCGAAGATGGATCGCCAGATCGTCTATCCCGGGCAAATTCCGCTCGAAACAGACCTGCTCAACTCGAACAAGTTTGCGATGGTCGCCGTGGCCAAGTTGGCCGCCGCTATGTTCGGCACCTCGACGATCGTCAACGGGCTTGCCTGCGTGCCGACCGGACCGGCCTCGCTACAGGTGGTCGTGAATCCCGGGGAGCTGTACAGCCTGGCGGCCACCGATGCCACGGCATACTCGTCGCTGTCGGCCGATGCCCACAACATCCTGAAGCAGGGCATTTCGCTCGACGCCGTGACGCTGAACTGTCCGGCGCCGGCGACCGGCGGCCAGAGCATCAATTACCTGATCCAGGCTGCCTACCAGGATTCGGACACCGGTCTGGTGACGTTGCCGTATTACAACGCCAGCAACCCGTCGCAAGCCTACTCGGGCCCGAACAACACCGGCGTCCAGCAAGCCACCGCGCGCAAGGGCATCGTGGTCATCTCGGCCAAGGCCGGTACCGCGGCGCCCACCGGCTCCCAGACCACACCGGCTCCGGATGTCGGCTACACCGGCCTTTGGGTCGTGACGGTTGCCAATGGCCAGACGACCATCACGTCGGCCAACATCGTCCAAGCCACGAACGCCCCGATCCTGCCAAACGATCTCGTGCATGCCATGCAGCAATCCGGCACGATCGTCGGCGTGGATACGGGCGTGGCAAACGCCTATGCCGTCAGCTACAACCCTGCGATCACCGCGCTGACCGATGGCATGGTCCTGTGGTTCAAGGTGAAGACTGCGAACACCACCGCCAGCACGCTCAACGTCAACGGCTTGGGCGCATCTCCCTTGGTCGGCGCCTATCACCAGCCGCTGCAAGGCGGCGAATTGGTTGTTAACGGCCGCGCTCTGGTTGTCTGGCGGGCCGATATCAGTTCGTGGGTGCTGCTATTTTGCACTGGCGGACCCCAGCAGGTAGCCCCGGCGACCGCGACTTACCATGCTGTAAATCACTCGCAGGTGATCGGTGTGGGTCAGACGTTGCAGGACGTGACCGCGTCGCGCGCGATCGGAACGACTTACACCAACGCGACGGGCAAGCCAATCTTCGTCGAGGTGCTGGTGCTGATCGGCTCGAACCAGGGCGCCAACTTTGCGAAGGGTGGAGTCAATATCCAGAACTTCGGCAACGGCAGCGCTACCACACAGGCATATTCCATGTCATCCATTGTGCTGCCTGGCACGACCTACGCAGTAACCGTGACGGCTGGCGTTACGCTTGGCCGCTGGTGTGAAACCCGCGCATAGTAAGGAAAACAACCATGCAATATTTCCGAGACACCGTAACCGGCGGCCTGTATGCGTTTGAGGACAACGTGAGCGCAATCCCTGCCGAGGGCGGCGGTTTGACGTTCATCGTGGACGGCGAAGCGCTGCCGGGGCCGTATCCCGCCACGCTGGAACCGACCGACGACATCACGCCGCCTCCGTATGTACCGACCGCGGCGGAGAACGCTGCGATGCGGGATACGCTCGTGCGGTCCGCTACGGACAAGATCGCCCCGCTGCAGGACATGGTCGAGTTCGAAATGGCCTCCGACGCCGACGTAGCGCTGCTGAAAGTGTGGAAGCTGTACCGCATCAATCTCAGCCGGCTTGATCTGCACGTAGTGCCCGTAGACTGGCCAGAGATGCCTTCATAGAAATACGGCCCCGCGGAATAGCTTTGCGAGGGCACGCTACAATGTCGCCAAAATCAACACAAAGCACAGAAGGTAGACGAGTGATCTCTACAATACATGCATTGCGCGGCTTGGCGGCTCTTGCGGTTCTTCTCGCCCACTCGAATTACGCGTTCTTTGGGTTCGTGTGTTCGCAATTCCAAGGGGTCCGCATTTTCTTCGTAATCAGCGGCTTCATCGTTGCTTATATCACCGAGGACGGAACCGATAACTTCCTGTACCGTCGCGCGGTCAGAATCCTGCCGGTCTATTGGCTGCTGACCATTTTCGCCGTTGTCTGGTACTCCCTCAGTCAGTTCGCTTGGCTGGAGGTTTTGATCTCGAATCCAACACAGGCGTTCTCGCAGCTTGAGTCGTTGTTGAACACACCCCACGTACTGACTACAGTGTTTCGCAGCATGGTCTTGATGCCATATACGGATGCATACAGCGGTCAGTACACCGTGTTTCTGCATGTGGGATGGACTCTGGCGATCGAATGTCTGTATTACCTCCTGTTTGCCATCTTTGCGATGGCGGGGCGGACGCCAGCGATGCTCGCGGTATCGGCATTCTTTATTGGATGCAACGCGCTGCGGATGTTCTCTGACTTGGGCGGAGTGTTGGCTTTCTACGGAAAAATCGAGTCGCTTTACATCGTCTTCGGCTTCGTGGTCTATTGGCTTTGGAACAAGGTCAGACATGCTGTCTTTTCGGGTCAGACGGTTGGCCGCGTCAAGGTGTTGGCCACCATCGTCGGAACGACGCTTCTCGTGTCGAATTCGATCTCGCCGTACCTGCAAGGAGTCGCATTTACGGTTGCTAGCTTCATTGAGTTTTTTCTGCCGCCGCTGGTCGTACTTTGCGCGCTCCTCTTGCACACATCGGGTGTGCGGCTCCGTTCGCCGATCCTTCGCTTTCTTGGGGATATTTCATACTCGCTATACCTGGTTCACATGATCGTGTTGACGACGTTTGAACGGTATGGATCGGCCTATCCGATCTTGAGATTCAAGGAATCTCTGTTGGGGCTTGCATTGGCGACTGCTACTTCCTGTTTGATCGCGTGGCTGCTTCACATCGGCTTTGAGCAGCCTGTTATTAGAGCCGGTAAGAGATTCATCAGGACGACGCGCGCTCCTTTGCAGGGTGCGCATGGGTAATGTGTCTTGGCTTGCGCCATTGAGCAGGAGCCTTCCCAACGTCTGATCCATTGCTGTAGGCGTTTTACGCCTACACTCATCGCGCTGTAGACGCTTTATATGCCCGCCTCGAGCGGGCTTTTTCATTTGTGAGGCTTCCATGACCATCGGCATGTCCCCCGCACTGCGCAATGCGCGCCTTGACGCCATCACGACCGCGGCCGGCGCGAATGCGAAGCTTCGGCTCTATAGCGGAACGCGCCCCGCTACCGGAGGCACGGCGACAACACTTCTCGCAGAGCTGACGTGCGGCGCGACCTTGGCGCCGGCCGCATCCGGTGGCGTGCTCACTCTGAACGCGATCACGTCAGATTCGTCGGCCGATGCGAGCGGCACGGCCACATGGGCCAGGCTCGTCAAGTCGGACAACACGTTCGTCATGGACATGGACGTCGGCACCAGCGGGGCAGACCTCAACATGAATTCCAATGTGATTTCGGCTGGCGCGGCAGTTGCAATCACTGGCGCGACCCTGACCGAAGCGAACGCATAAACATCTGAAGGGGCGGCCGTGACGACTGTAGTCCTCACATCGGGAACCTCGTGGACCGTCCCGCCTGACTTCGGCACTCTCGATAAGGTCGAGACCACCGGTGGCAGCGGTGGCGGCGACTCCCAAGGGAATAACAACGGCGCGGGCGGCGGCGGTGGGGCATATTCGGCCATCACCTCACTCAGCCTCACGATCGGCCAGGTCGTGCAATACAGCATCGGCGGTGCTGGCGCGGCGGGTGGGCCAACCGCCACCGCGACGGCTGGAGGCGACACCTGGTTCAACGGAACGACCCTTGCGGGGTCTTCCTGCGGAGCCAAGGGTGGGGGCCCTGCATCGTCGAATACCGCCGGAACCGGCGGCGCTGCGGCCGGTGGGGTCGGGACTACCAAGTACTCCGGTGGGAATGGCGGAACTGGCACCGGCGGCCGCGGTGGCGGAGGTGGCGGAGCGGGCAGTGCGTCCGGCGATGGTTCGGCTGGCTCAAATGCAGCCGGCACTACAGGCGGCGCCGGCGGAGCGAGCGGATCAACGGCCGGCGGAGCTGGTGGTACTGCCTCGACCAACGGCCAGGTCGGGGCATCCGATCCAAACGGCGGATCGGGCGGTGGCGGAGGGGGCGGTACTGGCTTTGCCAACGGAGGCTCGGGCGGCTTCCCTGGCGGTGGCGGTGGAGGGATGGGGGGAGGCACCGCGGCGAATGTCGCAGGCGCGGGGGCTGGTGGCCAGATCCGAATCACCTACACGCCGCTGTCCTCTGGGAATACCGGAACGATCAACGCCACGCTGGGCGTGTCAGTAGGTTCGTTCGCCGGTTCGCAGACATTCAGCGGCGGGATCGCGCGCACGCTCAGCGGCGCCACTGCCTCGGTGGCTGGCGTCCAGTCTGTCGCCGGGGGTGTGGCTGCGGCGCTAGGTGGCGTTTCGGCGGCGATGTCCGGCAGCCAGACATTCACCGGTGCATTGGCGGCGGCGCTCGCGCCGGCTACGGCTTCCATCACTGGAACGGCTGCCGGTTCCGGCGTGTCCGGCAGCATCGCGGCGGCGCTCGGGGCTGTCTCCGCAGCGGTCGCCGGACAGCAAACGGTTGGCGGCACCATCGCCCGCGCTTTGGGCGCCGTCACCCCCTCAATATCGGCATCGCAGACATTCTCGGGGGCCGTGTCCACGACCGCCAGCGGGGCAGTGGCCGCCATCGTCGGAACTCAGATGTTCAGCGGCCAACTGAACTGTGCGATCCAGCCCCCCGTCATGCATGCGAGCGGAGTAGTTGCCGGAGGCGACCCGGCGGACGTTACGGCGCCGCCGGTGCAGCGTGTGCTGACGGTGCTGTCGGAAATCCGCGCATTCGTCGTGGCCGCCGAGACAAGGGCTGTCGCAGTTCCTGACGAGCCTCGCCTCATCGGCGTGGGTCGCGAAACGAGGACTTTGGAGATACCAGCATGACGACATTTCCACCGAAGGACCCTGGCGCCGTCCTCGACTATGGCGTGGATTGGTCGGCGTGGCTTGCGGAAGGGGAGAGCATCACCGGCACCCCAGTCGTGACAGCCGATGGCCTCACCGTCAACCCGCCGGGAAAGAGCACGGTAGTTGCTGACGGCGTGGTCACGTTCTGGCTCGGCGGTGGCGTCAAGCGCAGCCTCTGCGCCGTCACATGCTCGATCACCACAAGTCAGGGGCGAACCGATCAAAGGTCCTTCTCGGTGCCAGTCGACAAGCGATAGGGAGGGGTCCCCTTCGCTCCATAGCCACCTTCGGGTGGCCTTTTTTTTGAGTGCTCGTTTACGGGCTTCTAGTTCCGGGGAAATTAATGATCGAGGCCGACATGGCAAATGAAGCAGTGAAGCTCGCGCCGGCAGCGCCTGTAACCGTGATGACGTTCATGGGCTACAGCGTCCAGGACTGGGCCAGTTGGCTGACGGCCTTCTATGCGCTGCTGCTGATCGGGAATTTCTTCTGGAAGGCGCTCCGGCCGTGGTTTAGCAAACGCCTGGGCGAGGAGGAGTCCGATGCTTAAGCAACGGATCGCAGTGGCCGCGCTGACGATGTCGGCGGCCGGCTTAGCCACGTGGCAGGCGTCGGAGGGCTATACCGAACGAGCCGTCATCCCCACGAAGGGCGACGTGCCAACCATCGGGCACGGCTCGACCAGGTACGAGGACGGGCGACCGGTTCGGATGGGGGACGCGATCACTCCGCCTCGCGCTCGGGCACTCGCTCGCAATCTGATGCAGCAGGACTGCAAGAGGATGGCCGGTACTCTAGCCGACGTGAAGCTGTATCAGGAAGAGTACGACGTGTACTGCAACTTCGTCGGGCAGTTCGGTATCGGTAACTGGCGGAGTTCGTCCATGCGCACGAGGCTGCTCGCAGGAGACTACGCTGGCGCCTGCGATGCGCTACTGCTCTACAAGTACTCGGCCGGGTACGACTGCTCGACACCCAGTAACAAGCGCTGCGCGGGCGTTTGGACCCGCCAGCTCGAGCGCAACCGCAAATGCCTGGAGGCCCAATGACGGGATTTGTCCAAATTTCGAAGGTGCTTGCAACCGCAGAGCCCGGCAGTCTCTGGTTCGAATGCCCGGGCTGTGGGATGGCGCACCGGATCATGCATGGTGCGGGAGAAGGTCCGCGATGGGGATGGAACGGTGACGTGGATAAGCCGTCGTTCACTCCATCTATTTTGGCCCGCTACCCCTGGGGAAATCCGCAGGTAGACCGTGTGTGCCATTCGTTCGTGACGGATGGACATATTCAATTCTTGGGCGACTGCACCCATGCGCTGGCAGGGCAGACCGTCCCGATTCCTGAATGGGATACCCAATGAGATACGGAAGCCGGAAGTTCCTGACCGCTCTACTGGTCATCGCGTCGGCTGACGCAATGCTGCTCGTCGGATCGATCGATGCGGCCGTCTGGGGCGCGACGGTGGGCAGCGTCGTTGCGGCCTATATCGTGGGGAACGTCGCCCAGAAGGCAGTGACGAAGTGATCGCAACCGCTCGATTCTGGCTTGCGCTGCTCGTGATCTCGCTGCTGGCGTATGGCGGCGGCCGCTGGCAGCAATCGCGCGCCGACGCGGCCGAGTATGACGCCGAGCGGACAAGGGCGGCGCTTTCTGCCGCTGTCGACCAGATGACGGCCGTGGATCGCGCGCGCGCCGAGGAACAACGCCGCACCGCAGCACAAACGGAGATCGCCAATGTTGCCAAGAAGGAATCCGACACGGCGCGCGCTGATGCCCGCGCTGCTGGTGACGCTGCTGACCGGTTGCGGCAACGTATCGACCAGCTACTTGCCGCCGCCCGAGCCGCCAAAGATCCCGCAACTGCCGGCGGTAGCCAGAGTCAGCCGAGTGGAGATCCCCTTGATGTGCTCGTCGACGTGCTCGGCCGGTCTGACAAAACTTCGGGAATCTTGGCTGACTACGCCGACCAACTCAAAGCAGCCGGTTTGGCCTGCGAGCGTTCCTATGACGCGCTGACACTTGGGCAGCCATGATGTCTATACATTCACGGTAGGAACGGGAGCTTGGGCGCCGAACTCCTTCCCGGTCCCCGTGGTCACCTTGACAGACACTTGCTCTATCTGCTGGTAGAGCGTTTCGGCAAGGCTATGATGGAAAGTCTGCGAGGTGCGTGGCTGCATGATGAATGGCACAAATGCCCCATTTGGAATCACAAGTGCGCCCGGCCTCACGACCCTGATGGAAGTAATTTCCACGGGGAACACGCTAAGATTGCGGATAGTGTAACTGCCTCTGGAGACTTTTACCGAGACCCTTTCCTTCCGGTCCTTATGCGCCGTGTGCCAGTTGTAAGCGCTAATACCGGTTCCGACGGCGCCAAGAATTAGGCCCCCAACTGCAACCCAGTCTGCCATGTTTCCCCCATCAACAATTGCATAGCACAGCAGTCTACCGCCTGAACCGTTGCGCCGGTACCGCCCCGGGCCGCTTCACCTTGAACCAGTCCGCCGAGCGCTTGCCGTCCTGGTATGGCGAGCCGAGTCGCTTGCCAACCACCCCCTCCAGCTCGATCTGAAGGGCGGTGCGATATAGCCAGCCGCCGTCGTCGGTGCCGGTTACGTGCAACACACGGTCTGAGTGCGTGCGCAGCATCTGCGCCAGCGTCGCCTTCCTCTTTTCCAGCGCCGTCGCGCGCAGATCCTTTCCCTTGGCGACCAAAACGTCGAACACACAGTAGACGACGAGGTCCGCGCCTTCATACCAGCACTTGCGCCGCGCCCGCGCGTGCAGGCGGTTGAAATCACTCCGCCCCAACTCGTCCAAGACGCAAACCTCACCATCTAACACGCTTCCGGCTGGCATGTCCGCAAGGGACGCCACCACCTCGGGAAACCATCGGCTGGCATCAATGCCGCCGCGGCTCTTCAGTCGAGCGGCTGATCCGGTGCTGGCCAATACGCGGTACCCATCGAACTTGATCTCGTAGAGCCAGCCGGCTTCGCGCGGAACTGCCTTGCGCTCGGTCAGCAGCATTGGGAGTAAGGTCTCGAGCCCGGGAGCCGCCGAAGCGCGCGGCATGGGCCTTAGCCCTCAATGTTGCGCGGGTCATGGCCGAAGGAGTTCCTCTCCCTAATCTGGCGGTCGCGGCCATGGATGAGCAACTCGACCTTGTCGCGCTGGGCGTGCTCGGTGCCGGCGCGGATCGCCTCGTCCTGGGTGGCGTAAAGCGTGCGCCGGCCACCTGATGCGGCCTGGACAGCCCAGCCGTCGCCGGCGGGTACTACGTGGATATTGGCGGCCATGGTCGTCTCCTGTAGCGGGCTATGGCGCCAGTGTTCCGCGCGCACGGCCGGCTCGGTATCGGCCCGCGTCCTACAGCCGGGACGCCACTTTTTTCGCGCTAATCGAAGAAATTTAGTATTCCGCCCCTCAGCCGCTTACTTTTCTTTCGGCAAGGCTCGGTAGCGACCGCCGCACCTTCTCGATCACCCGCCGATGCTTGTCCTCGGCCTCGGCCCAAGTCACGGAGTTGAAGATCTTGTCGATCCCGCCGCCCTTGACCACCGTCCGGAACACGGGTGGGTCGTCATTCCTCAGGCTCGCCCAGCCTGAAAAGTAGGTCCAGATCTCTACCCCATAGTCGAGCAGCATGTCTTTGATCTGCCAGCCCTTGCCCTGCCAACTCGTCCACCGCGCGTGAACGCCAAAGTCATAGACGCGAACAGGTTCGCCCGCGCTGTCCAAGTTGTAGAAGCGGTCGTAGTCAGGGTCGATCGGGCATGGCTCGTAGCCGCCGGCAGGCGGCGGTGGCCCTTCTATCGGTTTCAGTCGAGGCATTGGAAAAGCAATCTGACAGGTACTGGCAAGAGCACAAAGGCGGCTATATACTGTACAAATATACAGTGGTTTTGGGCGCTTGGACAGGGTGGCGGGGGCTTCCCGGGGCGGCTTGTCACCACGAGACGAGAGGGGGTAACGATGAACGCAAGGAATAGCAGCGCTTCGCCGGCGGCGGGGCTGGAAGATGCCAAGAAGATCGCCGACGGTGTGGCCGGGATCTTCAGTGCCCTGGAGGCGCTCGGTGTGGACGATCCGGAAGTGAGATCGCTGTGCCAGGTGGGGGCTGCACTGACCCACAACCTGAGCAACGAGCTTGAGACGGCAATAGAGGGAAAGACGGCGCGCCACCTTCGAGCGGTGCCCGTGGTCGGCTCTTTCAATGCCTGCGATTCGATGGAAGGGGAAGGCTAATGCGTTGGCGCGAAAATGTGCGGGGCGCACACGCCTTTACAGGAAGCGTTATCGCCCAAATGGGCTCATTTGGGCGAATCCGCAGACACATGCACACACATCTGCACATGCGTTAGCACTGATAACCCCTTGAAATCACTCGTAAGTGACTGATTATCAAGGGGGATTATTGGTGGAGCCGGCGGGAATCGAACCCGCGTCCGCAAGCCCTCCACAGAGAGTTCTACATACTTAGTTCTGTCATTTGTTTTAACCGCCGCATCGCGGACGAACACGCTCTACGACGGCGAGTCACTAGGTTTTCGTCCTCGGGCCCGTGACACTCCCGAAGCTTATCTGACGTAAATGACCTCGCCAGTTCTTGCGAACCCTAGCCCGTCAGCGAGCCAGTGCGAGGACGGCTAGCCCTTAGGCAGCCAGTGCGTAACGTTCGTCGTTAGCAGTTATTACATTCCCATTGATTAACGAGGTGACGGGTCCTCGGTATGCCCTCCACTGCTTCGCAACCCACGTCGAAACCAGGTCGGCCCCAGTGTGAAGATGTAGGAGACGGATTGTACTCGCTTTGGCTGCCTGCCGGGGGCTTCAGTTCCCGAACAGCGCCAGCAGCTCGGCCGGGTGACGGATCAGGTAGTCCGCGCCCCAGGCTTCGGGCGGCTCGCCGTCGCCACAGTAGCCGTACGCGGCGGTCACCGTGGCCATGCCGGCCGCTTTGCCGGCCTGGATGTCGCGCAGGTCGTCACCTACATACAGGCAGCGTGCCGGTGCCACGCCGCTGACCTCGGCTGCATGCAGCAGCGGGGCGGGGTGGGGTTTGGCATGCGCGGTGGTGTCGCCGCTGACCACAGCCGAGGCGCGCGGCGCAAGGCCGATCGCGGCCACCAGCGGCACCGTGAAGCGGGCGATCTTGTTGGTCACGATGCCCCAGCGGATGCCGGCGGCTTCCAGCCGGGCCAGCACCTCGTCCATGCCGTCGAACAGGCGGGTGTGCACCGCGATGTCGGCCTCGTAGTAGTCGAGGAAGGTATCGCGCAGGGCGGGGAAGTCGGGGTCCTCGAGCGACTTGCCGAACGCCGCGCCGATCAGGCCGCGCGCGCCGTGCGAAGCCACCGGGCGCAACTTCTCATAGGCCACGGGCGGCAGGCCGCGCTCCACCACGAGCCGGTTGGCGGCTGCGGCGAGGTCAGGGGCTGTGTCGGCGAGCGTGCCGTCGAGATCGAAAAATACCGCGTCGAAGGTGCGCATGATTCAGTCCGCCGCCTTCGGCGCCGTCTTGCGGAAGGCCATCATGTAGTTGACGCCCGTGTCATGGCCGAGCGAGTACGTCTGCGACAACGGGTTGTAGGTCATGCCGCGCATCTCGATCAGGTCCAGCCCGGCCTGGCGCGCGAAGCGGGCCATTTCCGATGGCGTGATGAACTTCTCGTAGTCGTGGGTGCCGCGCGGCAGCATGTTCAGCACGTATTCGGCGCCGACGATGGCCAGCAGGTAGGCCTTGAGGTTGCGGTTGATCGTCGAGAAGAAGACGTAGCCGCCCGGGCGGACCAGTGTCGTGCAGGCGCGCACGATGGAGGCGGGGTCGGGCACGTGCTCGAGCATTTCCATGCAAGTGACCACGTCCACGCTGCCGGGGATGCGCGCGGCGAGGTCCTCGACGGCGATTTCCTCGTAGGTGACCGGCATGCCGGACTCCAGGCTATGCAGGTCCGCTACCTTGAGTGCCTTGGTAGACAGATCGATGCCGCGCACGGTGGCGCCAAGGCGCGCCATGCTTTCGGACAGGATGCCGCCTCCGCACCCAACGTCGATCACCTGTTTGCCGGGCAGGCGGGCGATGCCGTCGATCCAGCCCAGGCGCAGCGGGTTCAGGTCGTGGAGCGGCTTGAACTCGCTGTTCGGGTCCCACCAGCGGTGGGCCAGCTCGCTGAACTTGTCGATCTCTTTCGGATCGGCGTTGCGACCGGTGGGGCTGCCAGCGGGGGAAAGGGTGGAGGTTTGCGACATCGTCAAAGGAGTGAGGTCCCGGGCGCACGGCCCGAAACCTGAGTGCGGAGAGAAGCGTCCGGCAACTGTACCAAAAATAGCGGGCAAAAAAAAAGCCCAGCTTGCGCTGGGCTTTCTTCATCGGAGAGGATCCGATTAACGTGCGCTGCGGGTGCCGACCACTTCGACTTCCACGCGACGGTTCGGCTGCTGGCAGGCGATCTGTGCCGTGCGGTTGCCCTTGCACGACTTCGGATCCACCTTCAGCTGGCGCTTGCCCTTGCCTTCGGTGTACACGCGGTTGGCTTCCACGCCCTTGCTCACCAGGTAAGCCTTGACGGATTCAGCACGACGGATCGACAGGCGATCGTTGTACTTGTCCGAACCGAACGCGTCGGTGTGGCCCACGGCGATGATCACTTCGAGGGTGATGCCTTGCAGCTTCGAGACCAGGTCGTCCAGCTTGGCCTTGCCTTCGGGCTTCAGAACAGCCTTGTCGAAGTCGAACAGGGTGTCAGCTGCGAAAGTGACCTTCTCGCTCGACACAACCGGAGGAGCCACCGGGGTCGGTGCCTGGGCCGGAGCAGCAGCCGGAGCCAGTGCGCCATCGCACAGGGCATTGGCCGTTGCCGGGGTCCAGGAGCTGTCGCGCCAGCAGAGCTCGTTCGTGCCATTCTTCCACACGTACTCGCTCGTACCGTTGCCCCAGTTGTCGTTCACAGCCTTCTTTTCATAGGGGACGGACTGGGCTTGAGCGGATGCAGCCATTACTGCG